>ERZ836939.259-NODE-259-length-73624-cov-9.909785_pt1 | contig 73624 bp, 79 predicted proteins | sample MGYA00519912_ERZ836939 | MGnify/ENA primary metagenome ERZ836939 (study PRJEB31850, sample SAMEA3708810) | human gut metagenome | biome: human gut; feature: human-associated habitat; material: faeces | place: China | collected 2014 ...
GAAATTCTTCACTCATACCAAGACCGGTATCTGAACATACAAACTGAAAAACAGCCATATTACCATCATCAGATAATTCTTCGCAATGAACATTCACTGTTCCATGAAAATGATTGTATTTAATTGCATTGGAAGCAAGATTCATTAAAACCCTGCTCAAATGTACCGGACTTCCAATCAAATATCTGTGACGAATCGTGCTTGCTTCCAAGCCGCCTTCAAATCTTACACCATTCTCATAAGCACTCATTGCAACAACAGTCATATTATTACTTAACAGTTCTACCATATCAAAGGATTTATGTTCCAACACAAGGGAACCAGATTCCAGTTTGCTGATATCTAAGACATTGTTGATCAGCTTTTGCAGATAATCTGTGGACTGAAGTACCTTCTGCCTGCATTCTTGTAACTTGGCCACATCATTGCTATGTTTTTGAGCGATATGAATCATCCCCACGATTCCGTTTAGCGGTGTACGGATATCGTGGCTCATACGCCTAAGAAAGGCAGTTTTTGAAATATTCGCGCGCTGAGCATCTTCCATGCTTTCCTTAAGCTGTTTCTGATACATAATTTCTCGCAATTTTTCTTCAGTAATATCTCGCACGACATAAAGCACATCTACAACGTTTCCCTGTGTATCTCTGCTCTTTACAATAAATCTGGACAGCCGCCATCCTCCGTTTATACTCACAAATTCAGTCGAAACATAATTCGTATTACGAAGTCTCTCTGTCAATGTATCAAAGTTAAGAAACTCTCGGAATTTTTCTCTCCCTTCCATGGCGGCAAATGCTGTTGGAAGTCTTTCCATAACATCATCAATTTTTCCCTTTTGACCAAGGATTTTTTGCACAAGGTCATGGCCTTTCAAAAGCTCATATGTCCGCTCTTTAACATTGGCTTGTACGATTGTTACATACAACGTAGCAATTGCGGCAATAATCTCTGACCTCTTTGTCGCCTCATCAAGAGCCTTTTTCAACAGTACCGTACTTTTCAGATTTTCCCTCACACATCCAAGATGTCCGCCAACATCAGACAGCAGTGTAATGGAAATCTCATTCTGCCTCAAATCAGGATTATCTACCCCGATGAATCCATTCATCTGATGATTGGCATAAATCGGCACCGCAATCAAGGAACATATTTCCTGTGTTTTTAACAATTCATATTCTTCCGGTTCAGAATTTTTTGTCGCTTCCAGATCATGAATCACGATTACTTCCTTGTTTTCAAATCGTTTCACCCAGTTCGGCATCGAACTGACCGGGATTGCCTGAAGGTTATCTATCTCTGGTGCCACTCCATCGGCACACCATTCAAATGTATTGCTCAGACTGTCCTTCTGATCGGTTTCCCAGTCAAAAACATATACCCGGTCTGCCCCTGTATAGTTTCCAATCGCCTGCAACAAAGAGTGAATGATTTCTGACAGCTCCTGCTCATTTTCCACCTGATCCATAAGCGATATCTGATGCAGGATCGTGTCCATACTATGTAATTTTATTTGATAGAGTTCCTGAATCTCTTTTGTTTTCATTTTCTATCCCCCCCTGCAGTAAAACTATTATGGTTACGTCTGTGAAATAACACCGTAAGAAAGGATCCTGCTACGGCAGGATTCTCCGCTTAAACTTATGCAAAAAAACTGGTTTTATTATACTCTAACACTTTACTGCACACAAGAAAAACATTACCTTTTAGCGTTAAAAGGCAAAAAAAGAACAGCAACTGTGCCAAAAGTTCCAGTGATGTGTATCAAAAACGGAAATGGACTTTCGGCAGATATATTTTCTTCTGTTTCTCTGTCTTCAGGATCAGATGGAGGAACTGACAAAACAGACACAGACCCGCAATGATAAGATGCAGCTGATGATGGAACAGATCGTGCTGTCCAATAAGAGCAGCCAAAAAGAAAAAACAGATCGGCAAAAAGAATGAAAACAGCTTCCAGATGCCATATCCAGATGTTACCGCTTTGTGCCTGAAAAGTCGAAGTTGAGGAACATCATATTTTGGAGATCTGAAGATCGCAGGGTGCTGGGTACATTACAGGCGCAAGTTCCATGAGGCACTGGAGGTCATACCGAAAGATCTGAGGAAACAGTCTGTTTTGTACCTCATCATGAACCAGATCCGTGCGATTTACCGGGAGGAAGGAAAGCTTTCCGGTCTTTCATCAGACGAACGGACTGCCCATCGACTTTTACATAATAAATTCCGCTGATCCATTTAGATTCCTGCAGCGCTCCGTTCTTATCCATGTAATACCATTTTCCACCGATCTTCTGCCAGCCAGTCTGCATTTTGCCGTTTTTGTTCAAATAATACTTTGTGTTTTCTATGGCGGCCTTCACATCCACATCCGCAGAGGTATTGCTAGAACAACGGCTGCTACCGCTGAAGTTCCCCGTAATAATTCATTTTTTCTTACACTTTTTATGGGTTGCAAGTAAAATTATCAGTATGTAATATATCATACTATACATTCCTTAAAATTACTATTTTTATTTGCGCAGATGGTAAAAAAGCCGGCAGCGATCCTTTCCATTCAGGATCACTGCCGGCTTTTCAGCTGTCTTTTTAGTTTTTAAACGAATGAATCGGTGCCGGGATTCTTCCGGTGCGGTTGACGAATGCCTCGCAGGAGAAGTTGTTGACCGGCATGATCGGTGCATAGCCGAGGAGGCCGCCGAATTCTACGGTCTCGCCCACGCCTTTTCCGATGACCGGGATCAGGCGGACTGCCGTTGTTTTCTGGTTGACCATACCGATGGCAAGCTCATCTGCGATGATTCCGGAGATGGTCGATGCTTTCGTGTCTCCCGGGATGGCGATCATATCAAGACCTACGGAGCAGACACAGGTCATTGCCTCGAGTTTTTCAATGGTCAGTGCGCCGTCGTTGACTGCGTTGATCATACCCTGATCCTCAGAAACCGGGATGAATGCGCCGGAGAGACCGCCGACATAGGAAGATGCCATAACACCGCCCTTTTTCACCTGATCGTTCAGAAGCGCCAGCGCCGCTGTCGTTCCCGGTGCACCTGCGTGCTCGAGGCCGATCTCCTCAAGGATATCCGCAACGGAATCTCCGATCGCCGGAGTCGGTGCCAGGGAAAGGTCAATGATACCAAACGGAATGTTCAGCCGCTTGGAAGCCTCCTGTGCAACGAGCTGGCCGACACGCGTTACCTTAAATGCGGTCTTCTTGATCGTCTCGCAGAGTACCTCAAAGTTCTCGCCACGTACTTTTTCCAGAGCATGTTTGACAACACCAGGACCGGAAACGCCGACATTGATGATGGCATCCGCCTCGGTTACGCCGTGGAAAGCGCCTGCCATGAACGGGTTGTCGTCCGGTGCATTGCAGAAAACAACGAGTTTTGCGCATCCAAGGCAGTTGTTCTCTTTGCTTGCCTCCGCCGTCTTCTTAATGATCTCACCCATCAGTTTGACAGCATCCATGTTGATACCGGTTTTGGTGGAGCCAAGGTTGATGGAACTGCAGACAAAATCCGTAACAGCCAGTGCCTGCGGGATAGAACGGATCAGAAGCTCATCTGCTGTCGTCATACCTTTGCTTACCAGAGCGGAATAGCCGCCGAGGAAATTGACGCCGACTTCTTTTGCCGCACGGTCCAGAGTCTGTGCAATCGTCACGAAATCCTCCGGCGTTCTGCAGGCTGCTGCGCCGACTAAGGCAATCGGGGTAACGGAAATTCTCTTGTTTACAATCGGAATACCGAACTCGCCCTCGATCTCCTCACCTACGGAAACCAGATTTCTGGCAGTCGTCGTGATTTTGTCGTAGATTTTGCGGTTCAGCTTGTCAAGATTGGAGTCGATACAGTCCATAAGACTGATTCCAAGGGTAATGGTACGAACGTCCAGATTCTCTTTTTCGATCATCTCGTTCGTTTCCTTTACTTCAAACAGATTTATCATGTCGTTTTTCTCCTTCGCTTTAGATACGGTGCATCATATTGAAAATATCTTCATGCTGGCAGCGGATGACAACGCCGATGGAACTTCCAAGCTTCTCCAGATCTTTTGCAAGCTCTGCGTTGGATTTCTCGCTCTTGGAGACGTCCGTTACCATCATCATGTTGAAATATCCCTGCACAATCGTCTGAGAAATGTCTTCGATGTTTACCTGGTTCTCTGCCAGATAATTACATACCTTTGCGATAATGCCCACGGTGTCCTTGCCTACGACAGTGATAATTGTCTTCTTCATGTTTCCATTCTCCTTTTTCTGGTTTTATGTCAAAGCCCCGGAAAAACCGGTAATGGCGGCCTTGCGAAAAACATGGTATGTAGCTCTAAAAATGTATATTTAAACCTCAATTAACGGTGATACTTCGCTTCTTTTAGCGACAGCGAGATGAAAATCACCCGAGTGATACGGATTATCACCCGTTGTGACCTCGCAGGCCACGGTTTCAAAGGCCAGTGCCTCATAATTATTTTCCTTGCTCAGATGGCCGAGCAGCACTTCCTGCAGATTGTCGTGCAGAATCTCGCAGAGGAGATGGCCTGCCGCCAGGTTTGATAAATGGCCTTTCGCCCCGGCGATCCGCTGTTTTAACGGATACGGGTACGGTCCGACCGCAAGCATGTTCTCGTCGTGATTTGCCTCTAACAAAACGGCATCCAGCCCGGTCAGATTCTGAACCGTGTAATCGCTGTAAACGCCAAGATCCGTCGCAATCGCAATCGATTTCCCGCCGGATTCCATGCGGTAGCCGACCGGCTCTGCCGCATCGTGGGAGATCGTAAACGGATGTACGGCGATATCACCCAGCGTAAACGTGTCATCCGCGTGAATCGTGTGGAAAATCCCCTCCGGGAACTTTCCAAGGCTCTTCGTCTGCTGCATCGCCTGAATTGTTCCATCCGTTGCGTAAATCGGAATACCATACCGGCGCGCCAGCACGCCAAGGCCCTGGATATGATCGGAATGCTCATGTGTCACGAGAATGCCGTCCAGCTCCTTCGCGCTGCGATCGAGAACAGCCAGCCCCGCCTCCACGCGCTTTCCGCTGATGCCCGCATCGATCAGAAGGCTTGTGGTCTCGCTTCCCGCGAAAATGCAGTTTCCGCTCGAACCACTTGCAATACTACAAAGTTTCATATTTTTTCATCCTATGGTCTAACTGTTTTTTTGTTTCCTCAAAATCGCCGCTGTTGTCGATTTCAAAATCGCAGTGGCTGCTGAATTCATCCTCGGAAAGCTGATTTGCCATGATTTCGCGAACTTTCTTCTCGGAATAGCCGCGTCCTTCGATCAATCGCTCCTTCCGGACTTCTTCATCCGCATAAATATACCACAGTTCATCACAAATTTCATCATATTTTTCTTCGATTAAGAGTGCGGCCTCCACAAAGACGTATTCCGTCCCTGCTTTTTCCGCGGCTGCAATGGCTTTTTTGATATACCGTTTTACCGCCGGATGAACGATCGCATTCAGGGCTTTTAACTTTTCTTCGTCCTGAAAAACGATCTCAGCAATCCGTTTCCGGTCAAGTTCGCCGGTCTCTGTGGTGATCTGTCTGCCGAACAGCTTCACAATCTCTCCATAGCATTCGCCGCCCGGCAGCATCACAAGGTAACCTGCCTCGTCCGCCTGGATCACCGTTGCATCATAATTCTGTCCAAGGTACGTGAGCACTTCGCTTTTTCCGGCGCCCACGCCGCCTGTAATTCCAAAAACTTTCATTCTTTTGTATCCTTTCGCTCCTGGTATGAGTGCACTATTTCGCCTCGTACCAGTTGTTTCCTGTGTGCATATCGATCTCGAGTTTGACAGCCAGATGTGCTGCCCCGGTCATCTCCTCTTCCAGGATCTGTTCTGCCTTTTCGAGCTCGTCTTCCGGCACTTCCAGCAGCAGCTCATCGTGTACCTGAAGAAGAAGTCTGGTCTTTAACTGCTCCTCTTTCAGCCGTTTCGCCACGCGGATCATCGCTATTTTAATAATATCCGCCGCCGTTCCCTGGATCGGCGCATTCATCGCAACGCGCTCGCCGAATGACCGCTGCATAAAGTTGCTCGATTTCAGCTCCGGCATCGGCCGTCTGCGTCCGAACATCGTCACGGAATAGCCTTTCTCTTTGGCATCCTCTACGCAGCGGTTCAAAAACTCATGGATACCCGGATACGTCTCGAAATACTGCTGGATATAGGCCTCTGCCTCTTTCCGGCTGATGCCGAGATCCTGGCCCAGACCGAACGAACTGATGCCGTATACGATACCGAAGTTGACCGCCTTCGCATTTCTTCTCTGCAGCGGTGTTACCTCTTCAAGCGGCACATGGAACACTTTCGATGCCGTCATGCGGTGGATATCCTCCGCCTCGCGGTACGCCTCGATCAGGTTTTCATCGCCCGACATATGGGCCAGCACGCGAAGCTCAATCTGGGAATAGTCGGCATCCAGAAAGACACAGCCAGGCTTTGGCACGAAGGCTTTCCGGATCAGACGGCCAAGCTCCATCCGCACCGGAATGTTCTGCAGATTCGGATCAGTACTGCTGATGCGGCCGGTCGCGGTAATTGTCTGGTTAAATGTCGAATGGATTCTTCCATCTTTCCCGATCACGGCCTGCAGACCGTCGGCGTACGTCGATTTCAGTTTGGCAAGCTGGCGGTACTCCAGAATATCGGCAACGAGTTTGTGATCCGGTGCGAGCTTTTCGAGCACATCGGCGGCGGTGGAATAACCCGTCTTGGTCTTTTTGCCGCCCGGAAGCTGCAGCTTTTCAAACAGAATCACGCCGAGCTGCTTCGGGGAATTGATGTTGAACTCCTCGCCGGTCTCCTCGTAGATCTGTGCCTCCAGCTCTCTGATCCGCTCCGCCAGCTCAGCTCCGTAAACGGAAAGTGCTTCTTTTTCTGCGGCGATTCCATCCGCTTCCATCTGACGGAGCGTAAACACCAGCGGAATCTCCACATTCCGGTACAGATCCCACATGCCCTGCTCCTTCAGCAGCTTTTCCATGTTTTCCTGTGCGGCAAATACAGCATACGCCTGATAACCTGCATACGACTCCTGCTGTTCCGGCGTCATCTTTCCTGCGGCCGGAATCTTGCTTCCGCCGAAGATCTCTTCCATTGCCGGCACATAGCGGTGTACGTACTCTTTTACGATATCATCGTACGAATACTGTGATTTCAATGGATTTAATAAATACGCGGCAATTCCGGCATCAAACAGATGGGCTTCATCGGCGTCCGGCATATCCTTCAGAAATTCTTTTCCGTCCATGACGCAGAAAACCGGAATCTGCTTCTGCAGCTCAGTCAATTTTTCTTTTAAATAATCTCCGGTCAGGAAACCTTCTGCTGGGAAGTAAACAACATCCGGCTCTCCGCTTCCATACGCAACTGCCATACCGACAAGTGAACGGCTCCGATCTGCCATCGGTCCGTCCTTCGGGGTTTCTTCTGTCAGAAGAGCGGCTCCTGCCTTCTCCTCCTCCGCGATGGTTTCAAAGAGTTCTTCCGCCTCGGAAAAATCCGTTACGGTGCGTAGAAAGACGGCATCCTCTGGTTCTGCATTCGTCTCCTCGAAGCGGCCCAGCAGGTTCTTAAACTCCAGACGTTTGAACATCTCATACGCTTTTGGTGTATAAAAATTCGAGAGTGCCGCTTTTTCACGGTCGAGCTCCACCGGCGCATCAGTATCAATCGTTGCAAGTTTTTTGCTTAATTCCGCCAGATCATAATGATCACGCATCGCTTCTTTTGCCTTGTTCGGTTTGATCTCCTCGAAATGTGCATGCGCATTTTCCAGTGTCTCGTACTGCAGCAGGATTTTCGTCGCGGTTTTCTCGCCGACACCCGGCAGACCCGGGATATTGTCTGCGGTATCGCCCATCAGCGCTTTCAGATCGATGATCTGTTTCGGGAGAAGACTGTATTTTTCCAGCACCTCTGCCGTGTGGTAATTTTCAATCGTCGTCACACGCTTTACGGTCTTTGGAATCCGGATCAGAATGTGGTCCGTTGCAAGCTGCAGCAGGTCGCGGTCTCCGGATACGATCGTAACTTCCATCCCTTCCGCCTCGCATTTGCGGCCGAGCGTTCCTAAGATATCATCCGCCTCATAGCCCTCTTTTGTGACAATCTCAATGTCCATTGCTGCGAGCACTTCCTGGATCACCGGGACCTGTTCGCGCAATTCCTGCGGCATCGGCTTTCTCGTTCCCTTGTACTGGTCATACATTTTGTGGCGGAATGTCGGTGCATGGAGGTCAAACGCCACGGCAAGATACTGCGGCTGCTCCTCATCGAGAATTTTAAACAGAATATTCAGGAATCCATATACGGCGTTCGTGTGCAGTCCTTCTGCATTGGACAGATCCGGTACGCCGTAAAAAGCCCGGTTCAGAATACTGTGTCCGTCCAGTAATACGATTTTATCACTCATAATAATCCTTTCAGCCAGGGTAATTCTATCACTTCAAAATAGTGCAGAGCCAGGAGCACCAGAAACAGAACGAGAATCAGCATCAGCACCCGGAAAAACGTATCTTTGTACCGGCGGTGTCTCGCTTCTTCCTCTTTTTTCTCCAGATCGCGTTCCAGAAGTCCTGTCAGATTGTAGGAATCGGGCGCGTCATCCTCGAAATATGCCATCGCACGGTTCACAATAAAATATGTCTCCAGTTCCTCGTGGCATGTATGGCATTTCCGGATATGGGAAATAAACGGTTCCATCTCTTTCTCCGGCATATTTCCCTGCACGTATGGCTGTATTAATTTTTCTGCTTCTTTACAGTCCATAAAATCCTGCTCTCCTTTTGTATCCGGCCAGTGTTTTCCTCTGGCCGTTTTTTCTGCTATCTACCATCATACACTATTTTCTCATAATTTAAAAGAGACAACCCGCCGAAAATGGGTTGTCTCTTGTTCTCTTATAAAATAACTGTTTTCTAGTGGATTTCCATTATGCACGGACAATGTTCGGGGTCTCTTTTCCTGCCTCGAAATCCAGTGCATTCTGCAGTGTGGTCTCTGCAATCGCACGCAGTGCTTCCTCGGTGAAGAATCCCTGATGTGAAGTGATCATAACGTTCGGGAAGGACAGGAGACGTGCTGTGGTGGAGTGCTCCAGAATCTCATCGGAACGGTCCTCGAATACGTTCGGGGTTTCCTCCTCGTATACGTCAAGGCCAACGCCGAAGAATTTTCTTGCACGGATTCCCTCGATCAGGTCGTCTGTCTTTACCAGACCTCCGCGGGACGTATTGACCAGGATCACGCCGTCTTTCATCTTTTTGATGCTCTCGCGGTTGATCATGTGGTATGTGCTGTCCATCAGCGGGCAGTGCAGGGAGATCAGATCACTCTGTGCCAGCAGTTCATCAAGAGTTACGTACGTAACAAAATCTTTTAAGGATTCATTCTGGTATACATCGTAAGCAATGACTTTCATGCCGAAACCGCGGCAGATTCTTGCCATAGCCGCACCGATTTTTCCGGTTCCGACGATTCCGGCGGTCTTCTGATAGAAGTTAAATCCCATCAGTCCGCCCAGGCTGAAGTCGTTTTCTCTTACTTTCGTATATGCTTTGTGCATGTGGCGGTTGACCGTCATGGCCAGTGTCATCGCATGCTCAGCTACAGCCTCCGGGGAATAACCCGGTACACGGCGTACATCAATGCCGTATTTTGCAGCTGTCTTTAAATCTACGTTGTTGAAGCCTGCGCAACGCATCAGGATCAGCTTGACGCCTGCCTCATGCAGTGCTTCTACGGTTTTTGTTCCGACATCGGAGTTTACGAAGGCGCACACGGCATCGTAGCCCTTTGCCAGGGAAGCGGTTCTTGCAGCAAGTCCGGTTTTTAAATATTCCACTTCAATTTCCGGAAACTGCTCTTTGGTTCGGTCGAAAGATTCTCTGTCGTAGCTCTGGGTATCGTAAAATAAAATTTTCATAATGTTTTTCCTCCTCGCTTTGCGGTCATCTTATTGTTCCCGCTTACAGGTATTACTATACTTTATTGTTAAAACTTTGTCAATGTATTATTTGTTAAAATTTTATCAATTAGTAAATTTATTTTCAACATCTTTCACAACAGTACAAATTTACTGGATCACCTCGTCCAGGAACCGGGACGGCTCGACTTTCTTTTCAAACCGTTCCTCCACATAACAGAGCGTCAGCTCTTTCCGGGCGCGCGTCATTCCGACGTAGAACATCCGCCGCTCCTCCTCGATCGCCTCCGCAAGGACTGCTTTCTGATACGGCATTACGCCCTCGTTGACGTCAAGAAGATAGACCTTGTCGTACTCGAGTCCCTTGACGCTGTGCAGGGTGGAAACCATAACTCCTTCCGCACTCTCTGCGCGCTGCTTCTGTTTTTCCTTCATCTTCTGCTGGTATTCCTCAATATGTGCAAACCAGCCCTCGATGCTTTTCTGGCTCTTTGCCGCCTCCTGCAGCTCGTCCAAAACGGAAATCAGATCATCCTCTTTCAGATGGCGGTATGCAGCATATTCCTTCACATACTGTTCATAGCCGATCGCATAGCGGATGTAATTGACCGCGCCGAACGGCGATAAATGCGTCAGTGTCGTGATATCCTGCTCCAGTTTGCGGATCCGCTGGCACATCCAGTCTTTTTCTTCGTAATATTCCAGAAGTGCATCGAACGAAACAGTCGCCTCCTCAAAGGCATCCCGCGACAAATAACGGTTCGGGCGGTTGGCAATCTTTAAAAACTCGCCGCGCTTCCGGCTTCCCATCGCAAGATTCAGATACGTCAGCAGATCTTTCGCAATCCAGTGGTCATAGAGATCCGGCAGGGCATCCCGCATCTGGAACGGGATCTGTGCTTCCATCAGTTCCTCTACTGCTGTCCGGCAGCCAAGATTCGTGCGGAACAAAAGCGCCATCTCTTCATATGGACAGCCGTTTTTCTCCGCCTCCCGCAGCTCCTCGGCAACGGCACGCATCTCCTCGCGCGGGTTCTTATATCCCCGGATTGCAACCGGAGCGCCTTTCTCGTTGTCGGTGGAAATCGCCTTTTCATACCGCTTTTTGTTGTGGTGGATCAGGCATTGGGACCGCTTCACAATAAATTCCGTACTACGGTAATTTTTATCGAGCACTACCTGCGCCGCGCCCGGGTAATCTTTCGGAAAATTCAGCATGATCTCCGGCTTGGCCCCGCGGAACTGATAAATCGACTGATCGTCATCCCCGACAATAAAGAGGTTATTTTCCGGCAGCGCCAGCATCCGCACAATCTCATACTGCACGGGGCTGATGTCCTGAAACTCGTCAATCAGGATATACTGAAATTTCTGCTGCCAGGCGCGAAGGACCTCCGGCCGCTCCAGAAAGAGACGTTTGCACTGCACCATCAGATCGTCGAAATCGAGTTTTTTGTTCTCCTTCCGCCATTTCTCATACGCCTCATAGATTTCGCGGAACTTTTCCTGCGGCATACAGGCGGAATAGTAATGTTCCAGCGGGATCTGATTGTTCTTCACAGTGCTGATTTCGCGCGCCAGATTTTCCTCGAGATCCTCTTCCTCCAGGTCTCTGGCATAGTGGTTGACCAGCTCGCGCATCAGCCGCTTTTTCTCTTCCTCGCTTAAAATATTGTTGCCGGACATGCGGTACGTATGGCGCAGAATCGCGTAGAATACCCCGTGGAACGTTCCAAAGGTGACCTGGGTACTCGTCTTTCCCATCGCCTTCAAATACCGCTCCTTCATCTCTTTTGCCGCCGCACGCGTAAATGTTACGACAAGAATACGAGAGGCGGAAATGCCGCTCGTTACAAGCTGGCAGGTCCGCCCCGTAATCACTGCGGTTTTCCCCGACCCCGGTCCGGCAAGGACCATCATGGGGCCGGTGGTATGCATCACCGCTTTTTTCTGTGAATTATTATATATCATTTGGATAATTTCTCAATCGCTTTGTCGATGCGGGCAAGAGACTCCTCTTTTCCCAGAACCTCAAGGATTTCCGTTGCGCCGGCCGGTGTCATCTGTTTTCCGGAAAGAGCGGTACGGATCGGCCACATAATATAACCGGTCTTGTATCCTTTTTCTTTTCCGAATGCGCTGAGCATCTCAAAGAGAGCATCATTGCTGAAATCTTCCTGCGCTGCCAGCAGCGGTTTTACTTCCTGAAGAAGTGCAAGGGAGGTCTCCTCGTTTGTCTTCATCTTTTTGTGAGTGTACATCGAAGCGTCGTACTCCGGAACTTCCTCGAAGAAGTCGATGAGGTCTGCAATATCCGGGAATACTTCGATTCTTGTTTTTACCATGGCTGCAATTTTCTTAAAATCGAGCGGACGGTGGACTGTCTTCTGGATATACGGAAGCGCCATCTCATAGAACTTCTCGTCGTCCATTGCCTTCATGTACTCGCCGTTCATCCAGCGGAGTTTTGTCATATCGAAAACGGCCGGAGATTTGCTGATGTGGTGGTAATCGAAGATTTTTACCAGCTCCTCGAGAGAATAGATCTCGCGGTTTCCTTCCGGGCTCCATCCAAGAAGGGCTACGAAGTTGACAATGGCATCTTTTAAGAAACCCTGATCGATCAGGTCTTCATAAGAAGAATGGCCGCAGCGTTTGGACAGCTTCTGATGCTCCTCGTTGGTGATCAGCGGACAGTGTACGTAAACCGGAACTTCCCAGCCGAATGCCTCGTAAATACGGTTGTATTTCGGGGATGAGGACAGATACTCATTACCGCGTACAACGTGGGTTACACCCATCAGATGGTCGTCGATGACGTTTGCGAAGTTGTAGGTCGGATATCCGTCGGATTTGATCAGAATCAGGTCTTCCAGCTCCTCGTTGTTTACGGTGATGTCTCCGTAGATCTCATCGTGGAAGGTTGTGGTTCCTTCGGTCGGCATATTGAAACGGATGACGTACGGTTTGCCGGCTGCCAGATTGGCCTCTACTTCCTCTTTGGAAAGACCAAGGCAGTGTTTGTCGTAGATCGAGATTTCTTTTCCGCCTACGTTACGCTTGCACTGGCTCAGGCGCTCTGCGTCACAGAAGCAGTAATAAGCGTCACCCTGCTCTACCAGCTGTTTTGCGTATTTCAGGTACAGACCTGCTGCATTACGCTCGCTCTGTACGTACGGGCCGCAGCCGCCGTCTTTGTCCGGTCCCTCGTCGTGTACCAGGCCGGTCTCTTTTAAGGTACGGTAGATGATATCAAGTGCGCCTTCCTGGAAACGCTCCTGGTCGGTATCCTCGATACGGAGCATAAAGGTTCCGTCATCGTGTTTTGCGATCAGATACGCATACAGGGCAGTACGCAGATTTCCTACATGCATCCGGCCTGTCGGGCTCGGTGCAAATCTTGTTTTTACATTGCTCATTTTTCTTTTCTCCTGATTTCTGGTTTTTCTGGAACAATCCTTTTGTCTGTTCCCTTCCACCATTTATTTAGAATGGAAAACAGCCCGGCGTTTCTTCCGAGCTGCACCATCCTTCCACTTTTGCCAGCGGCAATGCTCTTTTTCAGACCTCTACGCCGTGCTGTTTCAAATATTCCATAAAGTCGCCGACGGTAGAAAGGTCTGTCAGTTCGTCGGTGTCGATTTCAATTCCGTACTCGTCTTCTAATGCCATAACCATCTCGTAGAGATCCAGGGAATCTGCACCCAGGTCATCTTTAAAAGAAGTATCTTCGTTGATGCTGTCTGCATCACAGTTGAGCTGTTCTACTAAAATTTCTTTTATCTTTTCTAACATTGTTCTGCTCCTTCCTGCCTCTACCCGGCAGCCAGTATTTCTTTCGAAAAAAGTGTATCTGTTATTCCGGCATTTGTCAATAGATTTTTCTACTTTTACTGTTCTTCCGCCTGCGCCTCTCCTTCTCCGCTCTTTCCATCCTGGAACACAATAAAGCGGGAGACGCACAGGGCAATGCCGATTTCCGTCAGGATAAAGAGCACCGATGTTCCTCCGTAACTGATAAATGGAAGGGTAATTCCCGTTGCCGGCATCAGTTTCAGAACAACGCACAGGTTCAGAATAACCTGAATGGAAATATGTGCAAAAACGCCGCTCACCATCAGCATTCCATACGCGTCCGGCGCATTCTGTGCAACCACAAACAGACGGTACAGCAAGTAGCCAAACAGCAGCAATACAAGAAGCGCGCCAAATATTCCAAGCTCCTCGCAGATGATCGAGAAGATCATATCGTTCTGTGCTTCCGGAATTGTTGTAATCTTCTGCGTACTGTTGCCAAGTCCTTTTCCGAGAAATCCACCGGAGCCAATCGCATAAAGTCCCTGCAGAATCTGATAGCTGCCTCCGGAAAGCCATTCATAGATACGGTTCGACCGGAAGTCACCGCCTATTCTTTCAAAGATCTGCAGATTATTTTTTAAAATGATAATCGCAAAAACGCCAATTACCGCCGCGCCCGGAATCACACGCGCATAAAATTTTACCTCCGGGTCCGCCAGAAACAAAATGACGCAGGCGATGAGTCCCAGAATAATGGCGGTACTCAGGTTGTCCGTCAGAATCCACGCAGCCAGCGCCTGCAGCACGCCAAGTCCGAGGACAATTGCTTTTGCGCGGATGGTACGCATATTTTTTCCCATCTTCAGGATAATGTATGGCAAATACAGAATCAGCCCCAGCTTTCCAATCTCCGCAGGCTGAAGACTGCCACCGCCGATCCGGAGCCATCTTCTCGCCCCGTAGGCTTCATAACCAAGCGGCGTAAACCTTACCGCCGCCATCAGAAGGAGACTTCCCCAGTATACCAGTGCTGCAATCCGCTGGAACCATACACTATGATAATCTACAAACTTCGACAATATCACAATCCCCACCAGAACAATAGCAGAAAGCCCCGCCTGATGCGTGAAATAATACATATCATTTCCCTTGAATGTACTGGCCGCCTCGTAGGCGCTCGCGCTGTACAGCATAATCAGTCCGAAGCTGACCAGCAAAATAGTGCAGGCCAGCAGGTTATAATCATAAAAATCCGAAGGAAGTTTTTTCTTCCTCTTTTTCTTCTTTTCTTTCTTCTGGGATGGCATGTTTACTTTCTCTGCCATGAAGTTTCCACCTCCATTGTTTTCCTCCATTTATTTCAGTGCATAGCCAAGCAGGCTGACAAAGCCCGGATTTCGGTCGGTCGTTCCGAGGATAACCTTACGCACCAGCTCCGGATCGTCCGTGATAATGTTGTCCACGCCGCAGTTGACCATCCGCTGCATATCTCCCTGATAATTCAGCGTCCAGGCACAGACTTCTTTACCAAGACTGTGCGCATGCTCTACAAAGCTTTCTGTGATGTACGTATATTTTACAGAAAAGAAGTCCGCCGCGTCCATATCCTCCAGGCCTCCGTACGACATTTTCATCGTATACCCGGTCTTGATATCCGGATTGATTTTCTTTGCCTGCCTGAGGAAATTGTAGTTCATGGAAGTCAGCACACACTGATCCACAAAGTCATTGTCCTCGATGATTTTCACCACTTTTTTGACAATATTCTGGTTGTGGCCGTTGTATTTTACTTCGATATTCAGGTTGATTTTTCCTTTCGCGTACGCGATGACTTCTTCCAGCTTCGGAATCTGCTCGCCGCGGAATTTTTTGTTGAATCGTACACCGGCATCGAGCTGGCTGATTTCATCGTAGGTCAGGGTCCAGATGCTGGCATTCAGACCGGTTGTCCGCTTCAGATTTGTGTCGTGCATAAGGACAATCTCACCATCACTCGTCTCCTGTACATCGATCTCCGCGTAATCCGACATGCTGTCCACTGCATATTTGATCGCGCTCATCGTATTTTCCGGTGCTTTTCTGGCTCCGCCCCGGTGCGCTGACACCGAAATATACTGGGAGGAAGCCGTTGCCTCTGCACGTGTTGCGCGCATGGCATATACAAGATAAACCGTTTCTCCCGCCAGCATGGCGATCGTGAGAATCACCGCCGTTACCGGACCGCAGAAGGTGCGTACCAGCTTCGAGCTCGGCTTTTTCGTTGTCCGGCTCTTCTGGTAGCCCTTTCGGGAGGAACGAATAAAAATCAGATACAGATACGTAATGCTTCCGACAAGGCCGAACGCTCCGCCGATCAGGCTCATCGTCGATTTGACCCAGTCACCGTAGACGATGACGGTACTGACAACGGTAGACGGCGTTTTCACCAGCTTTGCATAGGCAACGACAGCCGTTCCGAAAATCAGATACAAAACCCACGTAATCAGAAAAATCATCACCTGGAAAAAGACGTTGATGCCAAGCTCACGCAGCACGCGTTTTTCCAGTGTCTGGCGCACCCGCAGATGGGTATTTTTCTCTTTTTCCGTCATCATGCACCGGAACGGGATGGTGTAGGAAAACACAAACGAGAACGCGACAAGCAGAATCGTCAGCACCACCGGGATCCAGTATGCCGGGAAGGCATTGAAAATCTTCGTCAGGGAAACCTGAAGCAGTTTCATACTGCGGATGGCGCTATAGCTGCTGTGCAGCCAAAGGTACGGGAAGCTCGCTGCCATGTAGAAAAACCAGGTCCACGGGCGGGCACGCACAAACTGTGCAGCTCCTCTTCCGCCGGCAAGCATCATGACAGGAACGGAAATCCGTTTTCGTTTCCAGGAGGCCTCCAGAGCCGCCATGACAGCATAGATTTCAAGCAGCATACAGAAAAAGAAAACAAGCAGAATTCCAAAAATCAGCAGAAGGGTCAGCGGATGCAGCATGATCTTGTTGAAGTTTTCCGATGTCATATAACTCGTTCCCAGCTGTTTTAAGGAAAAGTTGATCGCCGCATTGGCGAGTCTTGAAACCAGCTGGCTGGAAAACAGGCGGTAGACCGTCTCAAATATCACGATGCTAAGCAGGTTTTTCTGCAAAAGTTTCCATGCCATATTCAGATAAATTCGTATCATTCCTGCATTTTTTACTGCCTTTTTTCTCATCTGCTGTTGTTCTCTCCTGTCAGCCGCAATTCCCCCCGATGAATCTGTATGCAAAAATTACCTTTATTTTTTCTCTTTTGTATTTTACATTTGACACTTCGAGTCTTTTTTGAAGCTCTTTTCTTTCTGTTCATTTTAAACTATCTTCCAGTATAACACAAAACCGGGTCTTTGAGTATTCTTTTTTCTATTTCTGGTTGCACCACTTCTGCAGTTTTTTTACCATGGCGGATGGGCTGCTTACTGATTTTTCCATCCTGCTGTCCGCATCCGGTGCCTGCCGCAAAGCAACACCGAAAAAATACAGCACGAACGCAACGACGATGAGTTCGGGCTTTACATAATTCATTGCTTCCATGGAACATCCTTTCTGACTGTTCTGTTTTTGAAAGTCTTTTTTCTATATTATGATGGGATAATGATTTACGACTGGATAAGATTTTCTTACTGTAAACCCAAAAAATCCCACCTGTTTTTCAGATGGGATTTTCCAGTGGTGTGCTGTTCTTTGATTTTTAATTTACTATCTTGTGCAGCAATTCCCCTGACCTGCCCCTGGCTGCGGTGCCGCACAGAAAGTCTTTGCATCAAACGACGGATTAAACGCATAAAAGTTCTTCGAATTCAATTCATCCTGTACAGAACGCAGTGCTTCACCAAAACGCTGGAAATGCACAACTTCACGCGCCCGCAGGAAACGAATCGGATCTGCAACTTCAGGATCTTTTACCAAACGAAGGATGTTATCATACGTTGACCGGGCTTTCTGCTCCGCAGCGAGGTCTTCGAACAAATCTGTCAAAGGATCACCTTTCGACTGGAACTCACAAGAATTAAACGGAACTCCGCCAGCCGCCTGCGGCCAGATTCCGGCTGTGTGGTCTACATAGTAATTGGCAAAACCAGAGTTCTGAATTTCTTCCAGAGAAAGATTGCAGGTGAGCTGATGAACGATCGTTGAAACCATCTCAAGGTGTGCGAGTTCTTCTGTCCCAACATCATTCAACACCCCCGCTACAATTCGGTTCGGTGCTGTGAAACGCTGAGAGAGATACCGCATGGATGCGCCCATCTCTCCATCCGGTCCACCGGAATGCAATACCAGATGATATGTTGTAACTGTAAAAATTTCGATGATACAATATGTTTTCCCGGGTAATTTGCCCGGGAATTTTTATTGCTTTTCTTCTATATACATGTTATTATAACACATGGTCAGAACATCCAAAATGACCAGAAAAAAGAATTATTCTTTACGCCGCGTAGTTGCGGCGTTTCTTTTTGCCCCGGGGTCTCCCGGGGCTTTTTAATTGCTGATCACTGCCGATTGCACCACTCCTGCAGGGCGCGCACCATCGCTGACGGGTAGCTGATCACGCCGTCTACCGGTGTGCCGAGTTTTTTCTGGAGCGCGCGGATGGTCTGCGGTCCGAGGTAGCCGTCTGCGGTCACTCCTGCCCATCTCTGCATGGCCTTGATCAGATCGGAGCCGCCGGACAGTTTATCAGACCATTCGGCCGCCGCGATGCCAGCGCAGTATTTTTTGTTGCTCGTGGGCTGATTACTGATTTTCCCGTCTACGCCAGTTCCGAAAATCTCCTGCAGACGCCGGGTCAGTTCCGGACCCCACACGCCATCAACCGCAATCACTTTTGCGGTAGGCTTCTGATCGGACTGAGATGCAGGGCCACCGTAAGTACAATACTTGGTGTGGCAGTTGATCCAGCCCGCACCGGAGAGCAGCCGTCCCCAGCTTGTATTCTGGATTTCTGTTACCGTATAGCTGCCCTGATCCGTGATCCTGCCAACGATACTGCTGTCTGCGTTCGGCTTCTCTCTAATATTAAGGTCGGTATTAACCTTGTAGATACCAGGCTCATATTTTCCGCTTGCTGGCTGTTCGGCCGATGCCGTGCCGCTGATCAGGCTCTTAAATCGCTCCCAATCCCCTCTCTCGATGATCTGGCTCGGGCAGTGCTTGCTACAGATATCATAATGACGGTATACGCGGCTCGCCGGGATGTCGGTCTCACACATGATCTCCTTGACCACGGCCACCGTGTTCTGAAACGCTTTTTCATAATTATACCCCTTCTGCACGCACATCTCTACCCCGATGCTGTTACGGTTGCCGTATCGGCCAAACAGATTATTTCCACCATAGTTTACGCCCACGTGCCAGCATCCGCGGCTGTGCGGCGCCGCCTGGTATGCTGTATCTCCGTCATCAACGTAATAGTGGGCAGACATATTGGACAGCTCACCATTATGCTGCGCTTCTGCATGTGTTTGGGCATCTGCACCTGCTCTGAAATTATCCGTATTGTGTACCACGATACACCGTGGATCGTTTTCGGCGTAGGTGTTCTGATCGCTGATATAGGATCTGTCAATTTTCATTTCTATTTCCTTTCTCCGGCAGATTTGCGCCGGCGCAAAAAAAGGACGGCCGTCAGCGCCCTCACTCTGTTTTTTGTGTCTGCTTGATGATCTGGTTTACGTAGTTACTAAGACCCGCCACAAGGATACCCTGCGTGATCGCCGTAAATACAGCCATCGCCGCCTGCTGGCCGGTGCAGACCTCGCTGGTGGCCAGTACCCAAACGGCGCACAGCACGATGCTAACGCCGCCGAGAATCAGCGGGATGTACTTGTCTTTTACGGCCTGCGCCTGCTTCAGTCCCATGCCCAGAAAGTACAGGGCAATAGCTACAATGATCAGTTCCGGTTTTATATAGTTCATAATCTGTTCCATAATTAATCACCTTTCTTTTTGATGTGCAATTCATCGATTTCCTGTTTCATTTTGGTCACCATACCATTCCCGCCTAACGCATGATATGCTTCGTACATTTCGCAGAAGTTCTGGTATGCATACGATGGGATATCTCCAAGCTGCGTGTACTTGCTGTGGTATTCGATCAGCTGGACTCTGAGCAGCAACATAGTTCCTTTACTGTTCGCGTCGCGATCTCTTTTCTGGTTCTTCAAGAGCCAGACGATGTACCCCAGAAGCACCGGAAGTGCTATAGTATATGTCTGCATTAATATTTCGTTCACTTTTCCGTCTCTCTTTCTTAAAGTTGAGTATAAAAATAAGACCGTTTCCGGTCCTGCTCGAATCTCTGTCATTGGCTATTTCCCCTTTATAAGTTCATATAATTCAGCTCCAAATTCGTTCGGATTTCCATTATAACCTGCTTCTACGGCTCCAGCGTATATACTTCCGGCAATGTCTACTTTATTCCCTTTAAGGTCATATGAATATATTCTACCTTTTTCCGTAACATAAAGAGAGTTTTTAATCTTTGATGGAGTTAAATTTTCTTGTTCTTCTTTAACTCTACACAAACGTAATGACACGTTTGTGCTATCTTTTCCTCGAATAGATACTTCTTCTTGCAAATCATACATATATACATTCTTTAAGGATACAATTGTTTTAGCTGGATAACCATAACTCCTAAAACCAACACATATACTTGTTGCATCTTCTGGGATAGTACAAGTAAGACAAACAAGTTTTTCATCCCATACACTCGATTTCATTATTGTATCTGAATATAATCTATACGAATTTGGATTATCGGTATTAACCCCTATTCCAAATGCATAATTTGAGTAATTGGAAAGTTGATGTCCGGTATAACCATTTGAAAAAATCATCGTAGAACATCCTAATTCAATCGTATGCCCTCTTAATTGTATAATTTCATCACCAGATAATTTATAACAAGCCCATCCCCATGGATCGGTAGATGTTGCAGTTATATCTACAACTGGCCATCCATTTTTTGAACTTCTCTTTTGTACCACGTTCAAAGCAGAAGCATAATTAAATGATGTTGGAAAAATATTCGTATACCATCGTTTTGAAATTTCATCAGAATGTTCCCCCGTGTCTATCAAATACAGATTTTTTAGAGTTACAGTGCCATTTATTAAACTGGATTCTCCTGGCGAACGAATCCAGACATAAACCTTTGCAGCGGTGATTTCTCCGCGTTGTGTTCTCTCGTAATGCCCATTAGTTTCTCCTACATCACTTGATACACCTTTTATATATTCTATATCTTTATATGTCCCATTTACGGTATATACAAGATGAGGTCTAAAAGAGGGGATTGCCCAGAGACTTGACCCATAATATGCTGTTCCATTTGGTAATGTCCAACTACCTTCCTCCATATCAAAAATAACATCAGAAAATCCAAACTCTAATGATTCTCCTGTAAGTTTAAAGTTTTCATAATTCGACGAGGTAATAACGTCAAAAGAGACATGCACGCTATTACCATTAATATATTTTATTATTAGATCGACAGTCCCATCATTATTTTTAACAATTTCTGCCAACGCTTGCCCAGGATAATTACAAACAAAATTCGATGCATTTTGTAAAATTAAATTGTTATAATCTAAATAGCTTAAACTTTCTTGCCAATCGTCAATAGCCATTCTCCAATATGATGAAGCGTTTTTACGTGTATCTTCAGTTAGACCTCCTATTGTCTTTGTTACATTGTTCATCTGCTTAGATAACTCATAATTTGAAGTAGAAGCCAGTTTGAAACCATTATTAAAAGTTTCTCCATCATAAATATAATAATTTTTTGATATATTACTCTGGCTCACTGCACCTGAAAGCCCAGACCATCTATGCACTTCTAATTGATGTCTTCCAACGCTTAATGAATATGTATTATCGTCGATTTTAACTATTTTTTTCTGAGTGCCACGCGTGAAAATTTCAACAAAAAATGGTTTTTCAATACGCCCTGCTACACCCATTGATATATAATTCACCCCACAGGCTAATCCCATTGCACATAAATATGTAAGGATTTGATTTTTAAATTCTTTAGATCCACTTGGAGTATAATCTAAAGACCACAATTTTGCTTTGCATTTTCCTGTACTATACCAATTTGTATAATAATTATATATTGATTTATGACCGTTATTCCATGTATTTCCTGCTGATGAAATCATACAGGATTCCAAAGCAATAATATCGTTTTCATCAAGATGTGTGTACCAATCACCTATTTCAAAAGGTGTGCCTCCATTAGTAATTACAGCTAATCCTCTTTCGTGACATGCATCAATTAGCTTTTTCCATTTTTCATTTTTGGTTGCATTTAAATTTTCATAATTATCCGGATTCCATCCGAACTGATAACAAATATCTTCTTTTGCAAAGTCATATCCCCAATCATCAAAAAAGACACCATCTGCGCCTTGTTTCTTAAACCAATCAAACCAGTCACAAAACTGAGCAAACGTATAAATCCTCGAACTTCCAGATAGATCAGCAGTTGATCCTTCCCACGATCCATTGGGATTTAAATGTGCATGATCCCCATTATAAGAAAAATCTATTCTACCACTATCTGATTGTATATATTCAAAATGTCTTAATTTTGGATTTAATTCTTTTGCTCGTTTTAAAATGATAATGCTATCCGAAGTCAAAGTTGGTTTAGACGATGCCAATTTATCCAAATGTAAACATTGTGTAGCAATAATATCATGTTTAGAATAGGTAATAGCATCATTTTCAAGCCCATCTCCAGTCACAAGATTGTTTGTCCAATAAATCCAAGCCAGTCCAAAAACCTGCCCATTCAAATTTTCAGATTTCACAGGATTCTTCTCAATCGCTTCAATCCTTGCCGTATTGGTCTTTGCACGAGTATTCACTTCATTAATAGAATCCGTCACAGTTTTTGCATTGGTTTCCAACAGACCTATTTTCGCGCGGTTCAGCATCCATTTGACAAGATTTCCCAATGAAAATTTCTTCGTCGCATTTTCATCTCCATCATACAGAACTGAAATATCGGTATCTTCTGGTTCTGTTTTTTCCAGATATTCTTCAAATCTTGCCATTTTCTGCCTCCTGTCTGTACGATGCTATTTCTCCTCCCAGCCGGTTTACCTTTGCATTCAATTCCTGAATGGCTTTATAGGCAATTCCCAAAGCGCTGTACATGTCAACGCTACTTTTGCTCTCGTCTAACATATCCTCCGCCAATGCATATCCGTCGCCAATAACAAATCCGATATGTTTTCCCTCTTCATTTTTGGGATGTTCTTTCAGCTGATATCGATACACGGTGGAGCCAAGGACTTTTTCCAACGCACCATCTTCGTATTCTCGAATATCCTGTTTCCACTCCGCGCGAGAACCGGTTACCCAGGACATCGCCTTGCACACACCATCTTCTGTAACGAGAAATTTGTAATTTTCTTTTTTAAACGCACTTCCTCCGTTCCAGCCTCCCCAGAAAGCCCATGGACCATAAGCACCAATTCCATTTAACTGACTTCCGGAAGTTTCCCAATACTCAGCTGGTTCATCGTATACCGTTGTTTTTTTGATCTGCCATCCGCCCATAGCCAAAAATACATCTTTGTTTCCATTAATTTTTCCACTGGAATCATAGTTAAAATATTCGCCTAAACTAATCTTTTCTGCCTGTTCAATACGAAAGCCGTTTTTAGACAAGGATCCAATTACATTTCCATTTTCATCATAAACCTGCAGCTCTCCATTGCCATTATTTTTTCCGCCGAGCTTTAAAACACCGCCCAGTGCATAAGTGAAATTCAAATAGAGCTTTCCATCTTTCATGTACACGCCCTGCTCCACTCCATTATTTGTCAGGCGGTTGAAGATCTCCTCCTGATTCAATTTCTTATTCAGATCATCTACTGCCGTATTATCTGTGTATTTGTTTCGCTTCTGCCAATCCGAAGAAACGTAATTTCCACTTTTCCTTCCTGTAACACAGGTCATAATGTCTGATGTAGAATCGTTAAACCACAGGTCTCCCACATCATATGGCGGTTTTGGCGTGTTTACGAAGATCTGCGCTTTTCCATCAATAGAGTCGTAAACGGAACTCGGCGGCTCCGCCTTCATGGCTTCCCAGGTGCTTCCGTTGTAAATATAGGACTTCTGTTCTGTTGTGTTATACCAGAGATCCCCTTTATGTTTTGTTTTTTCAGTAGTAGTTGTCCATGATTTTGATGGATCCGCAGATTGTCTCCATGTTTCTGCTTTTTCATCCACCTGTCCTTTTACTTCCTGCAGTGTATTGGAATATTCACCATTCATCCATTTTGTGAAAGCAGAATCGTCGGTATATTTATTCCTTTTTTGCCAATCGGCCGCTGTAAACTTGCCAGATTCCCTGTTTACTATACAGGTTAAGATATCTGAAGTTTGGTTGTTAAACCACAAATCTCCAATTGCGTATGGAGGAACTGGTGTACTGACAAAGATTTGAGCTTTTCCATCAATCATATCAAAGACAGCTTCAGGCGGTGTTGAAGTCATCTCTTCCCATCCTGTACCGTTATAGATATAAGATTTCTGTGTTTTGGTATTATTCCATAAATCTCCTTTGTGCTTTGCTTTTTCGGCTGTTGTAGTCCATGCAGTTGCCGGATCACTTTCCTGCCGCCAGGTTTCCGCTTTTCCATCAATCTGCGAGCGAACCTCCGTAAGCGTATTTTTATAGCTTCCATTCAAAAAAGTGTTCAACGCAGAATCGTCTGTATACGCATCCTTTTTCAACCAATCGCTTGCCTGATATTTGCCGGACTCTCGTTTTGTCATGCAGACTCGGATTTCCGTACCGGTAAACCAAGTATCACCAACATCATACGGCGGTACCGGCTCTGCCACGAAAATCTGTGCTTTTCCGTCGATTTTATCAAAAACCTCATCCGGAACATTCATTTCCTGCCAGTTTCCGTTGATGTAAATATACTGCACATTCGTTGTGGTATTATGCCACAAGTCTCCATTATGGGAAACTTTTTCTCGTTCCCACACGGTAAGAAGATCTTCATTTTTAGAATCTGTGATGGTTTCCTTTTCGCTGTCCTGCAGAGGCTCTTTTTCCCTTCTTTCATTCCAGTTCAACGATGGATCCGTATCCTGATACCATGTTTCTGCTTTTTTATCAAGCGATTCCGAAATTTCAGTCATCGCATCTGCATATTCGCCCTGTAAAAAATCATCCAGTGTGCTATTCGCATAATCTTTTGCGATGTCGTTCACTGTTTTTCCAGATATAGAAAACGAAGTGGCTCGGATTCTTACTTCTCCTGTTTCTGCATTGACATACATGGTTTCATTCCCGGACTTATCCTGGATTATCAGTTCGCCGCCAACGCCCCAACTGAAATTAAGGCCGATTGTACTCATGATCTTGCCAATCAGTTTACCGTCAACAGAGAGTCCTGCATTCCACGTTTTTCCGCCATCCGTAGATACGCCGCAGGCATCTGCTGTCATTTTCCAGATAATATCGGATTCTTTCAACGTTGGTTTATTATGCCAGTAAAAAATCTTCCCGCCGGCAGAATCTTTTTCCTCAGTTGTGTAGAGACCCGGCGATTCTTTCAGACGCTTGCCAAGCTCTTCGATTTGATTTTCCCATGCCGTTTTCTGTACCTGATACTGCTTTTTCTGTGCAAGATAGGCCTGTGTCAATTCATCGTACCGTTTGTAACTGTTCCGCTCTGCACTTTTAGCATTGCAGGCAACACTCTGATATTCTCCCGGTTTCAGAGTTGTCACGGTTACATAGCTCTGATAAGTATTCCCTTTCCGATCCGTAACCACCACCGCATCTCCGGCTTCCATTGCAATATCCATCAGTTGGCTGCAGGAAAACGGTCGAAAATGCATGCCTACACATTGCCGACCGATCTTTTCAGCGGCATCCTTTCCGGTTCCCGCTGTGATCAGCTGATTCTTATCAATAGAAAGAACATATCCTTCTGTTCCATACAGATACGATGTTCCATTGGAATCATCTGTTGTGTATTCTGTCACCTTCAGGCCTGTGATTACAACTTCTTCCAAGTTAACAGTAAGTCCAATCGTGCTTCGAATCTTAAGTGAATCTTCTGCTTTTGGTTCCAACGGATACCATCCGACGCATAAATGTCCGTATTCATCGCATCTCATCCACTGGCACCCGAGCTGTGCTGTCCAGGAAAGCACCTGGCGGAAGGTTAATGCCTCATCTGCCGGGCGCTCCTGCACTACATAATCATCGCCGTAAAAAGATACCGTCCCCAGTGTTACACCGCATACATTGCAGGCATCCCGGATAATCTGCGATCTGGTAGCCGGATAAGAAAGCTTGCTTTCTGCATAGTCCCGGTCGAATTTGCGGGCATTATCCTGACAGGTTAAAGAAATAATAGAACTATTCTGATATGGGGCTTCCACAACTGACATTGTGCAGATCCGGATCTTCTCGATCTTTTGTGTACTCTCACCTACATTCATGCCGAGATAGCAGACCGCTTCCGCACCTTCGAAATTATAGTTGCTGTAATCGTTATATATGTTATTGATATTGATGATACACTGATTAACAATCACCGATCCAATATCAAAACTGCTCTCTCCCGATACAGCATCCTCGAACTGAAATCCTTTCTCCCACAACTGATGATTTGTCAGATTCAGAACCGTTCCATCTTTGAGCGTAAGATCTACAAAGCGCAGAACCTTCCCCGGATGCTCTTCCTGCAGTTCTTTAAACTTTTCCGATAATGTCCGCATATTTTTCTACCTTTCTATGACCTCAAAATTTAATGTTGAATACTGTTCGCGGCCTTTCGCCCACCATTTCACATCCGCTTCCATATCGCCGGTATAAAACCGCCGTGTCGTGTCTTTTCCATCCAGGGGATCCCAGTATGTAACATTGACATATTCTGGTTCGAACGCCACCAGAATCTCATGGATTTCCACTTTTGACAGGCAGACCCAGCCAAGAGACAAGGTGCGCTTTTCACCCACCTTGTTCTTGTGCATCTGGGTATCATCCGTTCTTCCGGCATCACTTGCACTGATGTCACTCTTTTTCCATTTGAAGGATGCCGGGCACTTGAATGTTTTCCCGTCAACGCTAATCATCTCATCCATGCGCCCACCTCCTAAATCGTCTCAATCACATAGTATCTTCCATCGTGTTTCTCTTTGCCTTTCCGAACGACCTTATATAGGGTTTCCGAATCGGCTTTGATCGTCAGCTCCAAGGTAACGTCCTTGTTCGCATCGGATTTCTGCTCAAAAATACCTCCTGCCTGGAATGCATCTAGCATAGCTTCAAATACGGCACCTTTGATGCCCTCCGTTATCTGATCGTTATTGGCAACCGCATTTCTGCTTCCCATTCGGCCTACAAGCTCTGGCCCGGATTCGCGCGCCATGAAGAACTCGCCCGTCTGCGGGAAACCGCCGGATGCGTATCCGTGACCCTGATATGCTCTTCCAAGACTGCCGTACCGGCTTACTGCATACCGGATGGACGCAATCATGTTGCTGAGCGGATCCCAGATATTCTGATTGTATGGTGCCATCGCATATGCGCGGAAGGTCGGATCAATTACCTGCATCAGGCCTTTCGACGGGGTACCGCGTTTTGCGTTGCTGTCCCACAGATTGATAGCATTCGGGTTGCCTGATGATTCTGTCTGCATCTGGTACAGCAGGCTGTTCAAGTTTGCCGCCGAATACTGACCGGTCAGCTGCAGTGCCTTAATGGCAAGTGACCGCCACTGCTCCACACCCTTGCTGGCAACATAATTTACTTTTGGTGCAGATTCGCTGAAAAGATTTTTGACGAAATCTGTGATGCTGCCCTTGACCTGCGAGATAACACCTTTGGCGATGCTGAGTCCCGGTTCCGCAGCATTTCCAACGTCTGCGAACTTTTCAATCGCCAGATCCACAAGCTTCGAAGGGTGAGATACGTAGCTCCATACATCCGAAATAGTATCCTTGATTTTGGTTCCGATACCGGTTTTAAAGTGCGGCATCATGCTCAAATACTGCTGTGTCTGCTTCGCCGGTACGATCTGCGTGCCCTTTTCCATCATCAGCGGAACATTCCTGCCCTGCGGCACAAAAGCACTGCCATCGGGGCGGATAACCATCTCTCGATAGATTCCTCCCGGCTGATCGTTGACCACTCCAAGCGTATCCGCCTGCAAGCCTTCGGATCCATTGGCGAACTTCGGTACCTGCCACTTTGCGAATGCCTTGCTGCTACCGACTTTTCCGAGAATCCAGTTTACACCGCTGATCACGCCGTTGACCGCACTGCCGATCGGGGAAATGATGGCATTTGCCACGCCGGACATCGTGCTTTTCAGGGAATTTTTCAAATTCCGGAAACAGTTTAAGATATTATCACTGATCGTTCCGAACGCCCGAGATGCATTGCCCTTCAAATCTGACCAAGTATTTTTCAAACTGCTGCCGATCTGAGACCAAGTGGAAGTCGTATTTCCGTGCAGGTTTGTCCACTTCTGAGCCACTGTACTGCGGATATTCTCGAATTTTGACGACGCATCCGAGCGGATCCCAGACCATTTCTGGGCAAGGCTGGTCTTCGTGTTATTCCAGCTTATCTCCGTGTTCTGACGTACAGAAGACCATTTATCTGAAATTTTGGAACGGATTTCCTCAAATTTTGTTTTGGCATCATCGCGGAGATTCGCTATTTTCTTCGACGTATCATCGTTGATCTGTTTCCACTTTTTCGAGGTATCTGTCTTTACTTCCTCCCATTTTTTACTGATGGCATCCTTGATTTCGGAGAATTTCTGCTTGATATCGGAGATCTTATCCGTGATTCCATTCAACATGCCTTCGATGAGATATTTTCCCATCTCAGCCATAACTTTGGACGGGCTGTGAATCTCGAATACACTTTTGAAGCCTTTCATAAACGGATCAAAAATATTCTTCTTGATCCAAGCTCCGATGCCGATAATTGCATCCCGAATTCCCTTAAGGAATCCAAGGAAAGCGTTACCGCCGCATTCCTTCGTTTTCTGAGCAAAATACTTTTGAGCAGACTTAAATGTCTCGCCGACCAGCCCACCAATCAGAGCTCCAAGCGATCCAAATGCTGCTCCAAATCCGCGTGCAAGTTCGCTGACGATGCCAGACCAGTCAATTGATACAACAAACGTTCTTACGGAATTTCCAAGTTTCCGCCAGTCCGTCTGCTCCAGAACAGCTACAATGGTATTGAGTAAACCTTTTGCAAGATCACCAACCCGTACTCCGTTTCCTGCCCAGTCGAAATCTGTAATTGCGGTATTCAGCCCGCCTGCAAGATCCTGTCCGAAGCCGGTCCACTTGAAGGTCCGCGCTGCTTCACCGATAACTGCAAATACCGCATTCCACTTCTGCGCATACAGATGACCGATTCCCGGCCAGTCTACAGTATCTGCGGCACCGTTCAGCCCATCGCCGATAAATTTTCCGACGGAATCCCATCTGGTGTTATCCAGAAAGGCATTGATACCTCCTACACCGGTATTGACCGCCTCAGCGATCGTTTTTCCGATGTTGGTACCAAGATCTGGTACTTCAACGAAACCGCTGATAAAGGTACCAATGGACTTGCCGACTTTCCGTGACGTGTTCTGGATCGGTCCCCATGGAATCCGATTCAGCGCATCATTCAGTTTTGTACCGACAATCTGTCCGATCTCCGTGAAATCTGCATTTTTCCATGCATCTTTCAGCTTTTTCGCAAAATCAGTGATTTTGCTGTCAAGCGGAACGGACTCGAACATGTCCGCTGGTGTTAAACCACCTCCTGTACTGGTGTCTGCGTTATCATCACTGTCGGAATTGTCATTCAGCTTGTTGATCTGATCGAAACCGAACAGCGTGTTCTGCAGCTTCTTATTTTCTTTGTTGGCTTTCTTCGCGCTGTCTGCGTTGGAGTTTAAGCTCTTGGCATAGTCCTGATTGACTCTTTTTGCTGCTACAAAGCCGGACTGACCAGTCAGTGACGCAAAGAGCTGTCCCAGCGCCGTTACGGCTGCCGTCACTTTCTGAATCAGAAGATTCAGCATCGGTGCTGCTGCATTCAAGATCGGCGCAAAAGCTGTTGCCAGAGCATTCTTTAACTGTGTCAGGGACGACATCAGCATGGAAAGGCTGCCGTTGGTACTGTCGCTGTACTGCGCCAGATTATTCATGCCCTCTGTCAGGACACTGCGCAGTCGATTGACCAATGCGAAGAGGGAACGAATTCCCAATCCGTACATCAGCAGCCCCTTCAGACCGCCCTGAAATCCGCCGGCTGTATTTCTAGCTCCTCTACCAAGACTTAAAAGCCCTTTTGCAAACCGCCCGGCGGCAGAAATGCCATTACTGAAACGATGGATCAGAGATGCGGCTGCTCCGGAACACTTCTTGATTTTTGTAGATGCCCGTTCGGCCTCTTTTGAAATCATTCCAAGAAGTCGGCTGATATCTCCCCAGCCCTTACCAACTTTGGTACCCTCAAAGGCCTCTTTCAAGTTTGCTTTCAGGCGCTCCTTAAATGCCTTTATTTCATAAAGCATTCCGGATATTCCGGTGATTTTGGTTCCTTTCATATCAGTTCCGGCATTTTCCATATTTGCTTTCATGTTCTGATATTTCGCCTGTTCCTGCGTTGCCTGATTAATCGCTTTCTGATTTTTGATCCAAGCGTCTGTTCCCCGATCCACGCCGTCTGCCCGCATCTGCGTCATCTGACTCTGATATTTTCCGAGTTTTTCGGATGCCTGCTCCATCTGGCCAGAAAGTTTTATAGCTGCTTCTGTTGGCTGCCATTCCTTTCCTTCCTTTCGCAGTTCTTTTATCTTCGCCTCCAGCGCCTCGACACGATCCAGGCTTTTTGACAGTTCCTCTTCGATATTTATGAGTTTACCGTCAGAGTCTACATCTTGCATGGTAAGCCTGTTTTTTCGTCTGTTCTCATATTCCTGCTTCAGATTTTCGAGCTTTTCCTTTTCAACTCTGTATTCTCCATCCACTTTTGCAAATTTGGGAGCTACTTGCTTTTCTTTGCCATCCTGTTCCAGTTCTTCCATTTTTTTCTTCAGTGCATCCAGTTCCCGCTGCGCTTTTTTCGCAGAATCTCTGACTTTCTGATATTGTTCAGACATTCCCTGACTCTGCCCCATCTGCTCCAGAGCTTTTTCTTCTTCACGAAGCTGTCTCAGCTTTCTTTTAGCATTGTCCGCTTCTTTCTGCACGGTTTTGTATTCCTCTGTATACACCTTGGTACCGGCCTGCACCTGTGCTTCTTTGACAATTTGACGCATCTTTTTTGCCAGTTGCTGAGCCTTTGTTATTTCACCAGAAAAAGCCTTCACAGAACTTTGCTTTTCCATATTACCAGAAGCCTCTTTTACCATATCCTGCGCTTTTTTCAGTTCTTTCTTCAATGGTGCGTTAGTGGCCTCAATAACAACCTGCAATTTTGCAAGATCTTCTGCCATCGTTTTCACCTCCTTCCTATTTTTAAAAGGAGAGACGACATCAGTTCTCTTCCATCTGATGTCGTCTCTGGTTGTATCTCGCGGCATCTTCCCGCCGCTTTTCGTAATACTCTTTCAGTTTTTCCTGTTCGAATGCCTGTTTTTCTTCCTCGAACAGTGTCGGATAATACTCCCACGGCTCCGGAAGCGGATCTCCTTTTTGTAACGACACATACCGCGCGGTCACTTCCGCCTGCAGGAAGGACAGCCCCACCTGCTGCTTGAATTTCCGGCGTTCCTTCCGATGGTAACTTGCCATCAGATCCGCAACCTCCAGCGGCGACAGTTCCCAGAAGAGCGCCGGGCGGATGCCGCAGTCCAGAGCCTGTTCGTACAGCTCATCCAGATCATCAGAAACAAGCGTTACATCATTTCTTTTGCCTCTTCCAGGCTCTTCATGATACTGTCCGCCTGATCCTGCGGGAAAAAACCGGAAACCACCATCGTCGGCATGACGATCTGGGTGTAGAAGGTGATCTGATCGCCGCCGTCCTCGGTCCATTTGTCATACAATTTCTGGACATCCTCGTATTTCAGCTTGTGTGTCCACGGAGCTGCTGCCGCCTGCACTACCGTAATCATGACAGACAGCGGCGGGATATCACCGCCGGCAACCAGATTCATGATATTCATCTTGTATTTGTTCTCCAGAATCTCAATCATCCGCGTATTCAGCTTCAAACTCAGTTTTCTGTCCCCTACTTCCCAGTAGTGAAACGGCCGTCTTTTCGGCTTTTTCTCCTCGATGCTTGTGATTTTGTCGGATTTTTCTTTCTCCTCTACACCGATTTCTTCATCAATGCCGCCAGCAAATTCGCTCATTTATGTACCCTCTCTTTCTTCGCTTCTTTACGATGGATCCGTCCAGGTAAGATCACTCTGTACCAGCATAGTCAGTTCGAACTCAACCACACCATTGACACCACCACCGGTACGCTTTACGGAAACGTACGCGCTGAAGCTGCACTTTGTACCATCTGCTGCCGTTTCCTGGAAATCCAGCAGATCCTTGTTCTCCTGCGCAGTTCTCATGAGCCGATACGGAGAAGTAGCTTTTGTATTGTCGTACTTGAACTTATAAGTCATTTCCGGCAGATCGCCGATTCCCTGCTCATATACTTTGTGAGTATCTGTCAGGCAGGTGTTGTCCACCTTCTCGGCCTCCACTCCAATCTCCGGAATCTCTTTCAGACCTGGAAGATCTGTGTAGGCACTTTCTGCCGCACCGTGTTTCTTGTATCCTAATTTTGCACCATTTGCTAACATATTTGCTCCTTTCCTAAGCCGGCCAGAATACCTGCTCCGACTCCATATCGATAATTCCTTCGTAACGCATCACCTTGTGCTTCATGCCGGACGGATCCGGCGTGTCCTGACAGAGGATTCGCACCAGACCGAGCTTCGACAATGCAGCATCTACCTGCATGGCGGCTTCGGATGTAGACCGGTTATTCCAAATATCAATCCGGTACCGCACATAGGATTTTTCTTCCTTGTCCGTGCGCTCGTATACCTTATTATCCTCTTCTGTGTACTGCACCGCAGGCAGTGCCGCCCAGTCTTTCGGGTACTGGTCCGTCACATTCTCAAATACGGCATCCAGCGCCGCATATACCTGATCTTTTACGTTCTTCAAAACTGTTTTCTCAGCTCCTCTCGTATCACCTGCTCAATCTGTTTCTCATTGTTCTTCAGTGCCGGATACATAAAAGGCTGCGCTGCCTGTCCGGTACACTGATAGAATCTGCCCTCCGGTGTGTCAATGTAGAACCAGCCGCATTTTTCTGCAGTCTCCCTGTCAACCTCGTTCCAGCCGCTGCCTTCGTGGATCCACCAAGGCGATTGTGTATAAACCGGCGTTGCATCCGGCGAGATGCCCTCGTGGTTCGCCTGTCCCTTCGGGCCGGTACCAAATTCCACATATGGACCGTATTTCTTATCTGTATAACAGATGCCGGTTACATTCCGGCCTTCTGCCTCTACCACTGTGAAAATGCTTCCCCTCAGTTCACCGTGATCTACCGGGCATTCCGCCCGCGCCGCGGACTGGACCAGCTTGATTCCTTTTGAAACCGCTTTGCTGATCTCAAGCTCTGAGGCATTTTTCAGCATCTCTGTGACATCTTTCGTTCCAAGAATCATAGCTTTTCCACCTCCAGAGTCAGATAACGATAGGGATAGATGGCAATTACCTTGTAATCCGGCTGATCCCCATTGATGCAGATGCCATCGTTTACGGAAATTGTCGGTCCGTCCGCCACTGCATACGAAAGTTTTCCATTCTTACCGGACTGCTCCGTGTATGCTCCCTCAACCCGAAGATTACGAATGTTCGGCAGACGTGGGCCATACATTTCTGTCTGGATCCGCCCGCCGGCAGCCCACATTTCCGCGCGGAAGGGAACGGCAGAACCATATTCGATGTAGGTTCCGCCCTCGTTATCCTTTTTCTGTTCAAGAGGACAGTGTTTCAGCTCCACCAGCCTGCTTCTTTTCAGCCTCAAATGTTTTCCCTCCTACTCTTGCCAGCCGGTACCGGTTCAGCACATCGTAGATCTGCTTTGGCGCGTCGTTGAAAGTGTAGCTTTCTCCGGATCCGGTGCGCGCCGCCTCTCCCTCGGTTCCCATCCGGTTCAGGGCGATGACTGCCAGATCCCGGACTGCCTTATCCAGGCCGGAAACGAGGTGGGTACGGTTCGTATAGGATAAAACGAAAGCCTCCGCATCCTCTAAGAGGATCTGCAGAAGCCCTTCGTCTTTCTCACCGGTCATTTTCTTCAGCTTTTCCAGTTCGGTCATTTCAGACCACATCCTTCAGGACTTCCTGCAGCTCCGCCTTTGTCAGCGCAGATGCACCAGAAATCCCCTTTTCTTTTGCAAGATTTTTTAATTCCTCGGCAGTCATCTCTGAAAGATCTTTTTTGTTGGAAACCTCTGGGCTTTGCATCTTAACAGCTTCTACTCTTGTAAATCCATCGTTCAGGAGCCGTTCTGCCTTGATCCCATCCGCTTCCCTCTCAACGTTTCCTTTTTTTAATCTCATTCCTTTGCCTCCCGAATATTTAAATAGATGGAATCCAGCTTGTTATCCAAAATCCATAAATCATGGAACCGACGGTAATCCATCTGCCATGCATCCATTTTCTGGTTTGTGTTCGGATCAAAAATTCGCATCTTATCCTGTTTGGTAATAGCGAGTGGTGTTGTTGCCGGGGAAATAAAGAAATTCAGGTCTTTTGCTGTAATTCCCTTCTCATATCCGCCTTTTTCCTGTCCCGCTGCTTTACCATCGTTCACCTTGATTGCCGTATACATACGGTTGGATGGAGTTGGAATAATCGGTACTTTGTCCACAAACGGTACCATGGTATCAATTCCATTCTTCGAAAATGTTCCCATAGTAATTTTTCCCGCAAGTTCGAGTTCCAGCTCCAGAATAAAGTCAGACGTTGCCTGGCATACTAAGGCCCCGTTGTAGCCGTCTCTTACTGCTCTGATTCCTTCTTTCAACTTACGCAGTGCAGAAGTTCCAGTCGTTCCCGGCACATAGGCATATTCAATCATTCCAGCTTTATTCGCCGTGATCGTATCTGTTGCAAGCTTCGAAATACGGTATGCGTCGATTTCCGGTACAACCTGTGTTCTCTGAAACTCTCCCATTACAGCGGCCGCGGTTGTAACAAAATTATTTTCATTAATGTCCATCGAGTCCAACTGGAACTGACGACCACGATCCTGGGTCATCTTTTTGGTTTCATACTCTAAAGTAACAGACCCACGCTGATATCCATTGTCACGATCATAATCTCCCATTCCCTGCACGGTCATTTTCGGAATTTTTACTTCTGCTCCACCATTGTAAATGACCTGCCCTGCATTGGCATCCATCCAGCCGGTAGTTGCTTCCTGAACAGCTACTTTATCTAACATTTTCTGAAACAGTGTAGCTGTCGCTAATGTATTAACTGCCATATTTTTCACTCTCCTTTAAAATTTTCCCATCATCAGGTTATATACCTGCTGTTCCTGGGTTTTCTGTGGATCAGTTTCCGGTGCTTTTTTCGGCGGCTTCCCGCCTTTCAGTTTCTCCTCCACGGCAGTTTCTACTGCTTTCTGAAATACAGTTTTTACTTTCTCCATGGATTTTTTACAGGAATCTGCATCCGTGTAATTGAGTACCTCCGCCAGCTCCTGCGGCAATCCATCACTGGCAAGTGTATTCTTTGCCTCTGCCATCAGTTCTTTTCTGGTAATTGCCGCTTCTCTGTCGGAAAGCTCTTTTTCTTTCTTCTGCCGCTGATACTGCTCTTTCTCTTCTTTCGTCATTTTGGCAAGACGTTCTGCCTCAGACAGCTTGTCATCGGTCAGTGCCTGCCACTTTTCCTGTGCATTGGTCACTGCCGTATCGATCGCTTTCTGCACGCGGCGGTCAAATTCTGCCTGATTTCCTTCTCCTTTCAGAAAATCGTCAAATGACGGAAGTTCTGCTTCTCCCTGATCTGCTGCTCCGGCTCCGCCGCCATTGCCTCCATCGGCCCCAGCACCGTCTCCTGCTCCGCCTTCTGCGAAGATCTGCAGATTCATTGGGATTCTGCAATAAAAATATTTCTTTCTCATGGTTTTCGTGTCCTTTCCGCCCAGCCTATTCACTCTCGTGCCCGGGCCATTCGCTGTTGGATTTTCCCTGCTTCTTTAACGCCTGGCAGGAAAAAGGCATAAAAATAACACGCATTTCTGCGTGCATTGTTCGTTTGGAATTGCGCCGGCGCAATTAATCTTCGTGAGTAACTTTTACGCCCCACTCTGGAAGAAGTTTCGATAATTTCTTCGTCTGTTTTGCCTCCCATAGGCTGACTCAGCATAGCTTTTTTCATTCTCAAATCCTCCTTTTTAAATTAGGTACAAAAATACCACCGGCCTCTCGACTGGTGGTATTATTCCTTTAACATCTCTGGTGTCCATTTAATGTTTTTTATGCGCTCTTTTTCTTTTTCAATGTCCTTATCGATTTCTTTAATCGTTCGTCCGCTATCGACAATCGGACCGTCATAATACTTGTCACCTGGTTTCATACCATATACCATAATCCTTTCCTAAACTTTTAATTGCTGCAAGATGTGCTTCTCTGTCATTAGAATACACTTTTTTGCCGGAATCATCAATCATTTTTTTGAACTTTTCGATTGTATCATCAATAATTCTCGCAGAAGCAAACTGGTCTGCACATCCATATGTATAAACACTGCCATTTGAGCATGCAACTATTCCGAAATGATAGCCTCGTTTAAATGCAGTTTCAAAATCACTTCCTGTCGGAGGTGTACCGTCTGGATGTGTATGCAGTCCTATTAGGTCTCCCTGATTATTTATCACGGCACTTCTAATACTCTCATTTGGTTTTACACCAAATGCTTCATCACTGGTGACGTTTTTCCCAAGAACAGTTCCTTTGCTTGCCGAAAGAATGTATAAATCTTCTCGGTTTGTACCATCTCGATGAATTAACCCTGCCTTTGCATACTTATATATGCCCTCATCTACAATAGAATTGCCTGTTATACCAGAAAACTTTCTTTTGTATTTATTTGATTCAATAGCATTTCTATCAATTTTGTACTCATCCTGTTTTGATATACGTTTATTGGAAATTCCTTTTTCATAAGTTCCATTTTTACTTGAAACATATTCTCGGTACCACTGCTGATAAGCCATATCCCCAGGCACTGTATATGTCTTTCCAGTAACCGGATCTCTTGCCCTTCGCCGCAGATTTCTCAGAATCTCATCTGAAAAATAAGAAATCGTCGTGCAGCGGCACCAGGGATGCATCGGAGGCATATTCACGCCGGACTTGGCATCTTTAACCGGAAATATCTTTCCATCCAGCGGCGCACAGTCTTTCTGACAGGTCCGCAGATCCAGCGTGGCAAGGTAAACGTATTTTTCTATGCCGCACTCCTCATATGACTGCAGATCTATCTGCCCAGTAATATAACTGCTTTCTGTCCGGATCAGGCGGCGGGCCTGGCTGCTACCCTGCGCAAATTTCTGCATGATGATCTCGGCCGTTTCCCGCTCTGTGCGACCGGTTACCAAGCTGACCAGCAGCTCTTCTTTCAACGTCTGCGCCAGCGCGCCGGTATTATTCCAGATTCGCGTGGAATAGTTCTTTCCTGACCATCTGCTTTTCAACAGACGGTCAATCATTTTCTGATCAACCTTGGCGAAAGAAAATCCATATCCAGAGCGCTGCTGAATGTCGAATATTGACTTGTAGTAGGCTTCCTCTGCCAGCGCCGCATAATGTGATATGGAAAGGGCCAGCTCCTGCTGATATACATTCCGCATAATCTGGTCGAGCTGACTCTGGATCTGCTCCAGACGCTCGATTCTCGCCCGATACGCCGGAGCCTCAAGTTTCTGTATGATCTGCTTCTTTTCGGTGTCTTTGGTGCCATTCTGGAGTTTCTGCAGTAATTCCTGTATTGAAGCATGGTCCGTCATCTGATTCAACAGGTCATAGGCTTCTCTTTCCGAAAGGTTATGTTTAGTCATGTATTTTTCGAAAATGCCATCGATCTCCTGATTCAGGTACGCCGCCGCTTTCTGATAGAACTTTGCCGCTTCATCTGCTGTCTCTTCTGCGCTTTGCATATATTCCCACATTCTCTGCGCCGCACGGTTCTTCCAATACTGCTCATTCTTTTTCGTCATGGCTTACATCATCCTCTGCGGATGCTTCCCCTGGCTGATCAGGCTTGGTATTTGGATCGTTCCCGAACATTTTCTGTTGATTTTCAAGATTTTCCTGCGTTTCTTTTTCCAATGCATTTAATTCTTCATCCACATCTTCTACAAACGGAATCTGCGACAACAGCGTTCTCCTGCTGACTTTGCCCCACAAATTGGCCACAATCTGTGAAATTTCCAGCAGGTTCTTCGGCAGAGATCTTGTGAATACCATTGTAATCCCCTTTGGATCCACGTTCTTCTGATACAGAGACAGATAACCGCAAAACAGCCGGAGACGTTTTCGAAGTCCTTTTTTATAATATCGGGTCTTAATTTTTGTAATGTTCTCCATGCCCAATACTTTAAACTCCATTGCCACGCCGGAAACATTACCACCAAAGCTTTCATCCGTCATGCAAGGAATATGACTGAATTTATGAATATCCTGTTCGATTGCCTTTTTCAGCACTTCTACGCCAGTCTCATCGAATGTTCTGGTCAGATATTCTGCTTTGGCCCCATCCGGAACTTCCAGCACCTTTCTCTTTTCCAGATGCTTCATCGCCGCCTCTGCGCCTTCTTTTTTCTCACCATTCTCATCTACTTCATCATCTGCAAGCAATGTTCCATAGATGGCAAGAATCGCATCAATAAACTGCTCCTTATCCGTGATACGATCGCTCATCAACGCATTGTAAGCATCAATGAGTGGAATCTGCAGTTCAAAATCACCAATACCAAGTTTATTATTCAAATACTCGATAATCGGAATCTCGCACATATAATGTTCCTGCGGCTCTTCTACGGTGATCTGCGGAGCGCTGCTGTCCTCGATATCCAGCTCGTACCGGTATCTTGACGTCAGTATGGTTGCCCTGAAATGATCTGCCGAAGTTCCGGAATCATCTTTTCTGACATAATAATAGACAGCAAAGAGTTCTCGTTCCTCGATGCTGTCGTCCTTTACCATAAATGTATTTTCTACAGAAAGATTTTTCGTTACCAGATCATTTTCATTCTCTTTTACATACACGTATTCATACGCAAGCCCATAAATGGAAAGCTCCAACCCATTGTCTCCGTCGGTTTCATCTGCTTCGGCAGTCTCCAGGGCATCGGTCAGGGCTTTGATATCGCCTTCTGCCTTATATGTTACTGGGTTTCCAATGAAATAACTGCTGGCCGTATCAGAAATATCTTTTGCATGATTGCACACCAGTTTGTTTTCACGATCCGCATCTGACAGAATTTCATGCTGTCCTTTGTAGTAGGCCATATTCTTCTGCATTCGCCCGACAATGCTGATATGCTTGGATATCAACTGGCGGATCATCTGCTTATTCGGCGCCCGCTCATCAAATTTTTCTCTTGGAACTGTAAATGTATACATTATTTTCACCTGCTTATCTCTCGAAGTCTTGCCACTTTACTGCTCAAAACAGTACTTACAAAATAGCGTACTGCATCGCATCCGTGATCATGCTGCTTTACCGGTTTGTCCTCTCCATGCTCGGCTGCCTTATCATCCCATATGTAAGAAGCAAATTCTTTGATTGTTTCCGTACAGGAGCTGGAAAATATCAGCATTTCCAGATTCAGCAGCATACCAACCAGCCGGATTCCGTCCAGCACATCATTATTTGCCTTGATTACTTTGTATCCGCGTTTTCGCAGTTCTGCAATAAAAGAAGCGGCCGACGGGTCCACAATCATTGCTTTGATTCTGGTTCCATCCAGCCACTTTTTCAAATCATCTGCATATTCTGCATCCGTCTTCTGTTTACCCTTGTCTCTTCCGGAATAATAATACTCGCGGATGCAGTACCATTTTCCATCAATTCCTTTATTCCACAGCAGGAACACGGTCGCATTCTGCGTACCATAGTCGCAGGACACATAACGGTTTCCATTTACCAGTATCTGGAAAAACTCTTTGATGTTCTTTACGTGTTTTTCCGGATCGAACATATCATAAATGACGCCCTCTGCAGCCGCCCATAAGCCTAAAATATACCGCTTAAAGAAAACGCCAATATACATACTGCGGTATCTGGCTTTGATCTCCTCACTCAGAGACAGGTTGTCATCCATCGTAAAATGCAGATAGAGGATTTCTTTTAGCCCCGGATCTTTTTCCTCTTCCGCGGCTTTCTTTCTGATCTGCTCCACCCGCTCTTTTCCGAGGTATCCCGTGGATTTGTCAATCCAATTCACTTTAAACCAATGATATGGCCCGTCCGGATTGCAGTTAAACCAGAACTTAGAACCTTCCACGGAACATCGGCCGGTCGCCTGGTTCACGAAGCTCTCCGGCATCAGCGCAACCTCATCAAAGAATACGCCCGCCAGCGTGATACCCTGAATCAGATCCTGTGAACGCTCATCCTTGCCGCCAAATATGTAAAAATAGTTTTCGGTATCGCCTTTCCTGATGATAATGAGGTTATCAGCTCTTCGATCAATTACAGAATAACCTCTTGACTTGATCATCAGTTTCAGCCAGAACAGTACGTTTCTCCGGAAAGAACCGATGGTCTTTCCACACATAGCAAAGTTTTGACCGTTGAATGTGCTCATTGCCCACATTGCGAACGAAAGCGACATACTGACGGTCTTTCCGGATCGGATCGCGCCGTCAGCTATAATTCCATCTTTATCATGAACCGGTGAATCTTTGCACCACCAGGTAAGAACTTGCTTCTGTTTTCTGGAAAACGGTGAAAAATGGAATATCTGGCCTTTCTGCCGGCTTTTGATGTTTTGTTTGAGTTTCTGCAGCTTTTCTTTCAATGATGAGATTTTCTCATACACTCTCATCACCCCAGACTTCCTGCGCCACGGCATTCATCGCAGAAAGGAATCCATCGCCGCCGGCTTCTTCCTGCTGAACGTCCTGTTTGCTCATTTCGAATTCAAGCTGCATTGCCGCCAGCTCCAGCCGCGCATCATCATAGCCAAATTTATGCAAGGCCTCGATGGCTCGCTGACGCCGTGCCTGCACACGGGTCAGGGCATCTTCTATGGACTGGATCTGTCCCAAAATCCCCTCGTATTCTTTTAAAACAGTTGGTTTTCCTTTTTCAATTCCAGATCGATATCCGGTAACACTCATTCCCACTGGAACTTGTTCTTCTGGCTCAATATTTTCATCGGCCGTCGGCTGCTCCATGTTCTTCAGCATCTCAATTCTTTTCAACATCCGCCGTTCCCGCACAGTCAATAGCTGAATTTCCTGCAGGAGCAACTGCTCCTTGTCCGGCGTCACCATTTCAGTCAACCGTTTTTCTTCTGGATCCAGACAATCAAAAAAGAGAGCTTCAAACTCTCCTGTCTTAATCGCATTCTTATTTCCCGGCGGACCGGTCGCGTTTTGATTTCCCGGTTGACCGCCTCTTTTTTTCTTATCCGAACGTTCGCTTTTCTTATCCGAACGCTCGTTATCCCATCTGTGAGTAGATTTCCAACGGCGAACAGTTCCTTCCGGCAGATTCAGTTGACTTGCAATCTCAACCAATTTCATGCCTTTCAGGTACATGCCCTTTGCCTGCTCTATTCTTTTATCTGGCGCCCGGGCCATGTTCCATCACCTCGATTCGTCGTTTTTGAATATAACAAAAGGCAGTCTCTATGCAAGACCGCCTATGATTTTCACATATTATTTTTTTCTTGCTCTTTTGCCCATTCTAAAGCAGCTGTTTTTGCTTCCATTATTCCATTTGTCCCCTCAATAATTGCCAATCCAATCGCAAGCCCAATAATATCTCTTTCTGTATGCGATTGGTTAATAAAATGGATCAAATTCGCCGCAGCCGAATAAAAATAAAACATCCCTTTAAATGCATATGCCGTCAATAATTGATGATGGTCTCCTGTCCTTTTTCCTGTTATTAAGCCAACAGAAACAATAATTGGGCAAAGCAAATACGTAATTACAAATCCTATATCCATCCTATACTTTCCTCCTTTTTCTGTCATCATACTACAAAACGTCCTGCATTTCTACAGGACGTTTTAGAAGAAGTATATGGGGGATGATTCTCCAATCAATGGAGAGTTGGAACGGCAGGACTCGAACCTGCGCCTCGTGCCGGCGTCTCTGCGCTCTTCCTAACTGAGCTACGTTCCAATAGGTGCAGGGTGTGCACACCCAACACCGTACATCATTTGGCTCTGCCAAGGTTGATGCTGACCTTATTCAGCGGCCAGGTTGTGACGCCTGGTCGCCGATCAAAATACATCTAAGGAGTTTTCACAAGGATGTGTAGGAAATGTTGATCCCTTATCCATTCTCTGGCTCTTACACTATAGCATAGGTGCGATAGGAAAAAAAAGGAACTCTTTTTATGTTTCAAAATGAGCAAGCGCCTTCCCGTGAATCTTCGTAATGTTTCGAAGGCTGTACCCCATTCGCTCAGCGATCTGCTCCCACCGCAACCAGCGTATGTATCTCAGTCTCAAAACTGTTTTTTCGGTCTCATCTTGCATTGACTCGATTTTTCTAGTGATTTCCCGTCGAATCCGGATCCTCTTCTCCATCTGATCTTTCAGTTCTACCAATAATTCATCGAGCTGCGCCGCGTACGCCGATAAATCTCCACAGCTGCTCCCGTGCGGCATTCCGTCCTGGATCATGCCCGGAAACATCTTATCCATTCGCAGCTCATCAATCTCCTGCTGGATCTCCTTTTCCGCAATCACTGCGCCGTGATACCTTTTCAGATATTCTTTTTTCTTTTCGATCTCATCTTTCTTTTCATCTCTGTTCTGCTCCATCGGTCTCACCTCCTCGTTTTTTTATTTGTCGTCTACTTCTATCGCATATTCGAAAAGCCAACGAAGTGCTTTCAGAATTGTATCTTTCTTAATTCCGTTGTGCGTCGGCATATCCAACACGACCAAAATTGACCGAAGCTTTTCATCCTCGCTGTATTTATCGCTTTCAATTTGCTCAAAAACAGCATTTGCCTTTCCAACGTTTATTCCGTACTCCTTCATTTCTTTCTTCCTCTTCTGTGTTTTTCGTTCCAATCCTTTACTTTCTATTTTTGTATGCTCATTGCAACTTGAATCATCTGCATTGCCAGAATAAAATCCAACATTCCTATGATCTGATCTTCTTTTGACGGAACATATGCCTTATTTCCGTCACGCTCCGTAATCGTCACAGTCCTTTTTAACCCTAAAACCACTTCTACTACTGCAAAAATTATCATAAGCGTTTTTACAATTGCTCGCATCTTATTCCTCCCACTTCAGTCGTTGACCACAGTACGTACAGTAATTTTGTGTTTCAAATACATCATCTCCGCATTTTTTTGCATTCATATACCGTGATTCCGGTAATTCCAAGCGTCAGCATCGGTTCCAATGGGATATTCTTTTCAGCCGCTTCTGCTACCTGATCTGGGCTCAGTCCGGTTTCTTCATAATCTTTCAATTTGCATAAGGCTCCGTAAATCTTTTCACTTACTGTTTTCGTAATTTTGTGTCCTTCTTGTAGTTGTTCCCAACTCACACCTCTCAGGTGCCAGAATCCTGTCTTATTTTTTTCTGTTAATCTTACCATGCTTTTCATTCCACTCCTTTAAGTATGTTTCTGTTCTTCCCATCTTTCTCACCTTTCCCCGGTTCGCTTAATTAATTTACTTAATGGTTCTTTATTCTCATATATGTTCCCTATAACCTTGACAGATTTTCCGGCATTATGATGATTGCATAAATGCCAAAGTGAAAATATTGTACTGTCTGTTTGCATACAATCCCCGGCAACAGCTCTGGCATAAAATCCGCAATGAGTTTCTCCGTATCTAACTTCCCACAACGTTGTTCCATCCGTTAGATAATCTCCCTCGAATACAAGCAATCCATTATTGTCGTACACTGCAGTGCTCTGCATTGTTTCATAGGTCTGTGAATATTTTAAAATAATATCTAATGTGTCAGTTCCATTTTCTCTACATTCAATATACGGAAATCTATAGAACATATGTTTATTAATTTTATCCCATATTCTGAGGCGAAATCTCTCCAGTTTTTCCATGCTCGCTCCTCCTTCATGCGCAAATTACTCAGCGCTTAAAACTCTCTTATTTCTTTTTATGTTTATAATTCCATTCTGTAAGATACCGCTCCTGCTCCGCATCCTCTTCCGGATCAGACTGTCGCTCCGGTCTGTTCAGTAACCATGCGGCACCGCCGAGCATAGCCGCGCACAATATTAAAATTCCAATTATTGCTCCCATGTCTCCTATCCTTTCGCCAAAATCTCAAGTCTTACCCGGTCCCATTCTTCCATCAGTTCTTGCGGATAATTATTTTCCTCGTTCTCAATATCCCTTTTTATTCTGCATATCCCGTTATCTCTCGCTACTCTTCCAACCGTACTTTCCGACACTCCTGTTCTGGCCACGATCGCTTTATACGTTTTTCCCTGCTGCAGCATTTCCAGAATCAAATTTTCCATCTCTTCCGGTATTCTTTTCATTTTCCTCTCCCCTCTGGCAACGTTCGCATCTTTGGCGCGAGCTTACCAATACTCCTTTTATTTTGTGTGCTTCCGGGCATCCTGGGTCAACATACACCGCGTACGTTCCGACGCTCTGCACGTGCTTGCATTTTTCGTAGTTCTCCATCTTCTTTTCCTCACAGATAATTTTTCCCGAAGATCTCCCGGAAACTTAATTCCGGGAAATTCTCTTCGAATGCTTTCTGCCCTTCCGCCTGCAGATATCGGTTCGCTTCTCCTGCCGGATCCTGATGCACTGCTCTGGCGGATGTCCGGTGACATTCCGGGCAGATGTAGACTTTCAGGCCATATTTCTCTGACAGATGCCGATTCGGGCCGCCGAAGATATGGTGTTCCTCTAACACCTGTTTCCAGCTATAATCCCCCCCTCTGGCGCAGAGGTAGCAAATCCGGCTCTCCTTGTTCTGCAGCAGGCTCTCTCTGTGCTTCTTTCTCTTCTTTCTCGTCTGCGGTTTCGGAAATAACATTTTTCTCTCTCCTCTCTGTTACCGGAACTGAATTTCATCTTCAACGCCCTCTGGAATATTCATAAATCCATTGTCATCCGTCTCCGGTTCTGTCTTTCTCTTTGGCGGTCTGGCCGCGCTCGCTCCCTTGCTCTCTACGAACTCCTGCTCCTCTACAACCACGTCTGTCTTGTAGACCTTCTGCCCGTCCCGATTGGTGTAGCTTCCGGTCTGAATCCGTCCGGTGATGGCGATCTTGATTCCCTGCTGCAGATATTTCTCTGCAAATTCCGCCTGCCGGCCAAACGCTACGCATCCGATGAAGTCCGCAGTCGCTCCTCCCTCTTTCTGAAATCGGCGATCCACTGCCAACGTATAGCGCGCCACCGCACTCTGCTCCGGTCCCTGTGTCCAGCGGATGTCCGGATCTCTGGTTAATCTTCCCATCAGCATCACTTTATTCATTTCTTTTCCCCTTTCTTTATTACCTTTGTATTTTTGATCCGGAACGCTCTTTGCGCTCCCGGCTCCGCATCTGTCTCAAGGATTCCATCGGCTACGAGCTCATCCATGTGTTTTTTCACCGTTTTTGCAGATATGCTCAGTTCGTCCGCTATCTCTTTGTAGCTCGGCGGATATACATGTTTCGAAATGTATCTGGCGATATATCGGTATATTTCTTCCTTGATCGCCGTACCCTCTCTTTTACAATACATTCACGTCCTCCATTCCATATCCCCGCTCATCGACCTTGCCTTTCAGCCATTCATAGAGACCCTCTCTGTTTCCCAGGATCTCTGCTGTCAGATTTTTATGCAGGTATTCCGCCACGCCCCACGCGGTCAGCGTATCAAGATACTCTTTTCGCTGCATCGTCTTTCCCAGTACATCAATGCTCTCCGTTCCCGGGTAATCCTCTGGAAGATTCATTTGCCCCGGCATCTGCTCCTCTGTCTCGGTTTGTGCGGTTTCCGTTGCGTTTTGCGTGCTTTCCGCTCCGTTTTCCGCAATTTCCGTCTCACTTTGCATTTTTTCTTCTGGTTTCCGCGGTTCTTCTAGTTGCTCTGTCTCATTTTTCTTTTGCGCTGCATTTTGGGACGTCTCTTTTTCTGACTTTTTCGGTGTCTCCGAAACCGGCTCCGCCTCTGTATTTACAGGGCTTTCCGGCTTTTTGATTTGCGCCGGCGCAATTGGTTTTGTCTCAACTTTTTCCTGCGGCTCTGTTTTGGAATGCTCTTCTTGTATTCTCTGTTTCCATTCCGCGCTCTCGAAGATTTTTTTCGCGATTGTAAAGAACTCCGCCCAACTCATTTTCTGTGGTTGCTGCCCAAACTGCTTAATCTGGATGTCATTCTCGTACATCGCCATATAGTACAGCCCGGCGCGGAACGTTTTGACTCCCGCCGGGTTGACGATCTCAACCATTTTCTCCGCTTCGCCGTCCGCATAGGCCTCGCTCTGTTCCAGCTCCTTCGCGATCGCTGCATTGGCTTCGAAGAACTTCCACACCAATTTTTCCAGCGAATCCGCGGCTTCCGGCACCGGCTCCTCCTTGTTGAAATGTTTTAATTCCCGAATATCCGCCTTTGGCATCTCCGGCCGAACCATTTCTAAGTCTGCATCCGGCAGGGAAAGCATCTCGGAGAGCTTGCTGCTCCCCATCTGCGCATATTCCGGCCGCAGGCGGTCTGAATAGCCATCAATGCTGAATTTCCTGTTGATGCTCATAAATCGTGAGATCGTCGATGCACTCAGACCATATTCTGCTTTGGCGAATTCCGTTACCGTCTCGTAGCCATCATTTTTGTATAATTTCTGCTCCTCGATCTTTCGAAGCGTATAGCCGATCCGTACGAAGCTCTCCTGCACGCCGATCAGATCCCGCTTGAGACTCTCTTTCATTGCGAGCCAGTCATCCAGGGTTAATTGTGTATATTCTTCCATCTCTTCCTCCTACGCTGTCATTGTCAGTGTTTCACCGGTTTCTTCCTGCATGGTTCCGCTTTTCAGCTTTTTCAGATAGTTATCCAGCCAGCTTTGAATATTCTCCTCATCTGGCTTCGTGTCCCTTTCTCCGTACCACTGCACGATTTTCTTCTGTTCTGGGTTGATTTCTACGGTGATGTACGGTGTTTCCGGTTCTTTTCGAAATCGCATCATCAGAATATAGCTTTTTCCTTCGTTGTGTCTGCTCAAATAGCCATTTCCTCCCACACAGTGATGAAGAAGGCGCCCTTCCATCACGATTTCCTCTGCTGATCGAGCCGGCCGGATGAGATACGTTGCGTCCTCGTAACAATATTCTTTTCGCAAGCTCCTGTACCGCTTCTTGATATTCACATATCTTTCTTCTGTTTCTTCCAACCGTTTTTTGACCTCTTCCCGGTTTGTCTCGGTAACCATCTGTCTATGAGCTGCGCTCAAATCCCGCGGTTGCTGGTACACGGTATTATGCAGGTCGTATCCACGTCTTTCCCGCATCATCAGATAATCAATATATATGATAGCCGTGTTTCGGATGTTCGCCACGGCTCTCCCGCAATTTGTTTCATAAGCACATCCTGCATATTTTTCAATTCGATTCAGCAGTTTTTGAATGGTCATGTAATTCAGCACAAATGCGATGTGTGCAATGTCCAACCCCGTTTCCCGCAGATGATTTACCTGCTCCTCCGTCCAATGCTGATCCAGGCTCTTTTCGATCTGCAGAACTCTCAAAAGGCGCGCATCTCCCTTTTCTTCGATAAGCTTTTTTGTACGTTCCCTTCGAATTCCCAGCAACGCATCCAACCTTTTCGCAGATGCATCCACAATAATTCCGGTGCGCCCTTCGTTGATGCCTTTCACAATCTCACTCAGCCCCAATTTTGCCAGTATTTCAATCTGCGGCGTTTTCTGATAATTCTGCAGATACCGGATCGGATTTACTTCCTGCGCCTGTTCGTCATATTCTTTTAAGCCACTGTAACGAAATATAGTATTTTTCAACTCTTCGTAAGTCTCCGGCATGATCGTCGCCGCTTTGATGTCAATGTTGGCAAGTCCATATAGATTGCAGTCGTCCCAAAAGTCTTCATTCCGGTACAAGTCGCGTTTATGATAGTCGATCTGCACCTTTTTCCCTGGCTCAAAGTAGGCTCTTGCCACCTCTACGCCGGAAAGTTCTTCTGCGGCATTGTACATCTCTGGTCCATCGTTCCCCTCGATGAAGCCCAGTATCCATGCTTTCTCAATCTCCACGTACCGCAGCACTGCTCCATCTTCTTTGTATCGCTGTCCCAGGAACAGATGGATTTTCTTACTGTATTCACCCTTTATTTTTCCCTGGCACTTGTACGTTCCAACCGCGCCGCACATCGGGCATTTTCCGCTTTTTCCTTCTCGCGGTTCTTCGGTATGCTTCTGAAATTGGCTCTCGTATGATATGCCATCTCTCCACCGCGCATCCGTTACACCGCCGCACTTGCTGCAGGCGATTTTTGTCCAACTTCCATATTTTTTGTAATACAGATGGTGTTTGTTGTGGAAATAAATTCTGTCCGCATATTCTAAGATTCTTTTTTCCGGAAGTTTTGCGGTATGTGCCATCCTGTCTTTCAGCGCTTCCTGTCGGCGCACGAATTTTCGATGTTCTCTGTCAATTCTGGCAGCGGTCGCAAGATCATCCTCGTGCTTGTAGATGTACTGCCACCAGCGCGCCTCGTAGTATACAGGTATTTTTATCTTGCAGAATTTCTTTATTCTTTCCAGATCCTCCGTGCTCTGGAGGACATTTTCTTTTTCCATCTGCTCCCATGTAACAGCTTTTTCTCCCCATATATAATTCCCGTATCCACCATCTTTCTCCACTTTCTGCCGTGTCCACTGCTCTGTTTCCGGAAAATAATTCCAAAACTCCTTTTTCGTAAGGATGATCCGCACAACCGGCACCATTTTGGATTCTTTCTTGTTTTTGTATACCTCCAAAAACAAGTGCTTTTTGTTTCCAACGTTTTTAACCGCGGTCACTCCGATGTACTTCACATCTTTTTTCCTGCTGATTTTCTTCAATCCGAGATACGGGATTCTCTCAATTTCTTTTTTTCTCATCTGCTCCGCCTACTTTCCCATATAATATTCCCAGATGATCCGCTTCGCAGTTCCCATCCCCGGAATCCCCAGCGTCACTCTTCCCGCTGTCACACCGGCGGCTTTTAAAATCTCCTTTTCGACTGGAATCTGGTTCCCAAATGACCATTTCAGCAGTGCGGCAATGCATCCTTTCAGCGATTTCCCCTTTTTTCTGACGCTGTACGCCATCAGCTCATTTTCCATGCACTGGCTTTTCAGGTACTCCACCCAGTCTTCCATAATTTCTTTCGGCTGCAGCTCCGCAGACTCGACCTCAATCTTGCCCAGTGCGGCCGTCATCGGATCGCACAAAGCCGGCAGATCACCGGCGCAGAACATCTCCACAAAGTCCGCCGGAATTCCGTTTTCTTCCGCCATTGCCTTCAGGCTTTCCATATCTCCCTCGTTGAACTGGTTTTCCGCCAGTTCATTGATCTCCTGATAAGAATTCATTTCCCCAAATTTCTCAAACATCCTATTTCCCTCTTTCCATTTTCTCCATCTCGCTCTGCAGCCAGGCACTGTACGCGTGCCGTCCCGGAGCGATCGTGATTGTATGTATTTTGACTAATTTTGCCAACTGCTCCCAGTCTTCCCCGTTCCTGATCTTCTCACCTTTCGTATTCCGGAATCCGTTCTGCTCCCATGTGGTAAGCTGATGCTCGATCATGTGCAAGACCCACTCATCTGCCGCATGGATCGTTATTCGGCTTGCTTTCCGGTACCGGCCAAGTGCATTATTCAACACCTCGAGTGTTGCCCCGTGCATTGTATTTTTGCATGTGCCACTCTTGCAGACTGTCCTCCCGCCCGGTGCCTCCAGCACATAGCCCCATCTACGTTCTTTTTCCTGCAGTACGTTTGTGCTTAGTTCGATGTAGATGCCGGTCTCCATCATAGTCCGTCCTCCTCCTTTCCAGCCGGATCAGTGTATATCTTCGGTATTTGTATCCCGTTACCGGATTGATGCCCTCATACATCCCGGCTATGTAGTAGCCCTTCCTTGGCTTTATTTCTTCCTGCCATCGCACGAGTTTTTGTGTCTTCGGCTCCGGCAGGGGCATATTCCGTGATGTGTTATAGCTCGTTTCCTTCAGCCTTGGCCTGGCAATGTCCCCATTCAACTTGCGTTCGATTCGGTGTTCATTCTTCGTAATATAGCTGGCCAACTTTCGGAAATCTTCGCCGTGGAACTGACTATTTCTGATCTCGCAGGACCAGACGCCGCCTTTTCCCCACGCACTCTGTAAAATACTGGCTGTATCCCCAATTTCGTTCAAAACGATGTGGATATGCCATGCGCCTTTTGTTCCCCGTTCAATATTCCGGATCCAGAACAGTTCATACCCCCGTCTCTGATATTCCTTCCGCACTTTCCGGATCGCCTTTTGAAAATCTTTCAACGCTTCTTCCATATTTGGCGGCCGCTTGTCCTGCCGGTAAGTCAGCGTGGCCAGACAGTCGCCTTCATGGAAATACGTCAGGAGGCGGAGCTGGCATCTTCGGATCTTTTCCCGCTCATTCGCCTGGCGCATCTGCTCCTCTGTTTTCTTTTTCTTTTTCTCCCGTTTCTTTCCCGGCGCTCCATACCTGCCATCATGGAACTCCCTTATGTCCAGGATATCTCCGCCCCGGATCCTGTATTCTTCCCGCTTTGTCCCCATCTTCCTGTCCTAACTTTAATATCTTTATCAAGTGTGAAACGGGCTTGTTTTGAGCCCGTTCTGTTGACTTTTTAAGGCAAGATGGTTTATAATAATTTTGTGAATTTTTAAGCCATCCGGCCGACAGCCCCTGTTGCATGCAGGAGCTGTTTTTTTGTTTTATGCTTTTTTATACTTTTCTTCGTCCTGATCTTCATACCGGCCCAGCTTGTTGACCAGGTCGCCATATGCAAAAACAGAATCCATCTGACTCTCAAGCCGAAAGGTTCCTGCGCGTTCCATCCAGATCCGGTATGTTCCATCTGGATTCTTTACCGTCAATCTCTCTTTTTTCATTCTACGTTTCCTTATCCTTTCAGTGATCCGTTCCGGATCCACGCCGCAAACACTGCGTCCCGGCGCTCTTCTTCCCACTCTTCCTGCTCCTCGCGGCACGCTTCGACATAATCGCCGATTTTCTTTGCCGCGAGCGCAAGAAGAAACATTCCTGCTCCCAGGGCGGCGCGGCCCCACAGATCCGAATCCACGCCGCCGATGTAAATCCATGTACCAACCGCGCCGATCGCCAGCGCTGTTTTATCTGATGCTTTCATTTCTGCGTCCTTTCATACCCGATCGACTCCACCGCGGCTTCCACACGCTGGCGGACGATCTCTTTTGCTTTCTCTTCCCCGAGCTCCTCGGCCGTATACTGCTGCCCCCCGATTGTAATTCGGGTAACACACATAATTTCATTCACAAAGCCTCACCTCTTCTTTATGGTATGCACCGCCCGTCGGCTATGCTTTTTCCTTTGTGCAGTTTTGACCTGACCTGCCATCATCAGACACAAGGCAGTCACCCCTTGCATGACGGCCATTGCTGGCCGTTTCGGCTGTTTTTATTGACTTTTCCAACGTCTGCTCCTATTCTTTTGGTACAGGGCACTGCCATGCCCAAGTATTCAAGAAAGGAGACGTAAATATGGAGTCCAAATACTCAAAGGAGCAACAACACTTTTTGCATAAAATTCAACATCTAAAACAATACAAGTCTCTTCCTGAAGAATCAGATATTGTTACTTTCATGCATCGTGAAAAAATGATTGATATCTTTTTCGATCCTTCTACTCAACAGAGCTATTGTAAAATCACAGAAGCAGGAAAAGCATATCTGCACACCCTCAAGGTTTCCAATCGATGGCGCAGGATCCCAATCATAATTTCTGTTATTGCTCTTATCATTTCGGCATTGTCTATTGTTCTTTCGCCATTTTTCCAGATCTATTTCACCAAATTATACGGATTATAGGCATCACAATGGATAGGATCAAAAGTCCAATCGACGCAATCAGACTTCCTATTGAAAACCACAGTGGGAAGTCTGGATGCCGCAGCTCAAAGCTCAGCCGGTATCCCGGGTTGTCTTTTTCGAAGTTTTTGATTTCTTCTTTTGAAAGTTCTTTGCCCACATAGACAATGGTAATTTTCTTCTCTTTCTTCACGTATGTTTACCTCCTCGATTATCGTCGCATTTCTAACCACCATAGCAACAAATTTGTTAAAAGAGCAGTGGCTGCCGGCACTATTAAATTACCTACAGGGTCGTCCTTGATATCTTTCCAGATAAATTTTACTAATACTGCTCCTACAGTTATCCCAATTAATGCGACTATGGCCACTCTTATTGGATTCATCGTTCCCTCCTAAAACGCTCTAAGCTGCAGATAGATATTGATTGCATCTTCGAGCACGGTAATGGCATCTTTTGCTGAAAGTCCATCTGATTTCTCATCGATCAGATCCAGTACTTTCAGCGAAAGAATTGCCATTTCATCGGTTCCGGAATATTCTAAATTCCAATCAAGAGCTTTTCTTCCTGCTTCTTCATATTTTCCCATTTCTTATACCGCCTCTTTCTGCTGTTTCTATTGACATTTTCCTACTTTCCCCCTATCCTTTTGAATATAAGAATTTACTACAATTATTTTTAGAAAGGACATTACATAACATGAAAAAGATAATTGTTGCCAGAAATTTGTCCAATGATGATACGCAAAAATTTCATCTCCAACTTCCTAGACATTGCCCTTGTTGCCATACCGCTATCGTCCCGAGGCATCTTGATTCTTATTTTCTGAAAGATCAATCAACGCCTTACGGCTGTGAAGATGCTGGGACTTTGTATTCTTTCTATTTCTGCTCAGAATGTGAAAAATGTTTTTTAGCCGAATATCGTGTATTTGTACGAGATTCTCGTTATATATCAGATGGCGACCTATGTGGATTAATTCCATATGGTCATGAAACAACTTCCTTTTCTGACAAGATTAACAAATTATCTCCAAATTTCGTAAAAATTTACAACCAGTCAGAGCAAGCAGAATCCACTGGTTTGCTTGAAATTTGTGGAATGGGTTATCGTAAAGCTCTTGAGTTTTTAGTAAAAGATTATGCCATTTCTAAGTACCCAGATCGTCAAAACGAAATAGAGTCTTCTATGCTAGGAAAATGCATTAATTCTTATATTGATAATGAAAAAATTAAAACTTTAGCCAAAGCATCTGCATGGATTGGAAATGATGAAACACACTATGTCCAAAAACATCAAAACTATAATCTCCAGGATTTGAAACGTTTTGTAACAACAGCTATTGCATACATAGAATATGAACTCAATTATGCTGAAGCCGTTAATTTTTTAGATGCTCATTGATAATACGTCTCATCGTCAGCCACATATGGATATGGATCTATTTCAGTCAGAAGATTTCCTTCCAAGTCCCAGTATTGCGTTATTTCGCGTACTGGGTCTTCTTCTATTCCAAGACCACGTTTTGCTTTTACTTCGATTACACTGATTATTCTTACGCTATTGGGTCCATTTAATCTTTGCACTTCCTCTCACCCCTTCCCAGCATCTTTTCCATCGAGGTTGCCTGCTTTCTGACTCTCACTCATCGCTGCAGCTGTATCGATCGTACCTTCCAAGTAGCCTTTTTCTCGTTCTGTCATATATGGAAGTTTTTCTGCGAGCTTTTCAATAATTTCTTTTTCTTTTTCTGACATGTTGTTTTCTCCTTTCTTTGTTGATTACATTTACATCTTAGTATATTTAGTTTATTTTGTCAACATATTTTTTATTTTCCAGTTGATTAAGTTTACTTTTTATGTTATGATAGCAATCAAAGGAAGGAGGTACAGCATTGAACGAACGTTTAAAACAGCTGCGTACTGTTCTCGGCTTAAGTCAAGAGGCTTTTGGTGAAACCGTTGGTGTTACTAAAGCCGCTATCAGTCGAATAGAAAGCGGAATTAATTCTTTATCTGACAGAATGATTTTATCGATCGTTACGCAACACAATGTAAACGAGAGGTGGCTCCGCACCGGCGAAGGGGATATGTTTATTGAATTGTCCAAAGATGAGCAAATTGAAGATTTTATCGGAAATTTGTTATCGAGCGAAGAGGATTCTTTTAAACGCCGCCTAATCTCTGGCCTGGCTGCATTAGATGAGAATGGATGGAATGTTTTGGAAAAGTTCCTTGATTCTATCCAAATAAAAAAAGGCTGAGTCATCTCAGCCTTAATAATGCTCTTACATGGATGTAAATCAGCCTTAATTGTTTCGCGTTCGCATGATCGAGCATTTCGATTATAAGTTTTTTGTATTCCATATGTACATCCCTCCGATCTGGTTTTATTATATACGAACATTTGTTCGATTTCAACATTTTTCTCGAACATTCTTCCGTTTGTAAATAATACGGATCTGAGGGGTAAAAATTAGTATTTTTTGGAATTTGTCCGAAATCCCGGACACTTATTTGTACGGACTATCATACAAGTCCTGGATTCTTACATGCAGCCCTTTCGCCAGCTGCTCCAGGACGTCAAGTCTCGGCATTTTGCCGTTGCACAGGTCGTTTATTGTAGACTTCGGTATTCCAGTCAGCAACGACACTTGGCGATATGATAATTTTTTACTGTAAATGATATCTGATATTAATATTTTCATGCGGATATTATCTGCAAAGAGTAAAAAATTATTCTATATTTTTATGGAGCGTAAAAAATGAAATCCTTTTTTAAACAATTAGAACCCTGCAGCGGCGTTCAGGAAAGTGCCATTCGAAAACTCGAATGCTGCGATCCTCTTTTATTTTCATTTGGTTCTGAACAGCATGCTATTTGGATTTTCGACCTCGATCATCAGCTTCTGGGCGTTTGTCAGAAAGACCTTGTTCCAGAATTTCTGAGTTTATCCGCTCAAGGTCAACAATTCAGTTTTTCAGTAGAGGAAATCACATACGAACGGAATGCATATGGGTTTATGGAGCAAAAAGTTCTGCTCAATATCTCTTCCTACGCTCCAGGGGAAGTAGAATCCGCCGTAGCGGATGTTGCACGGCGTTTTAAAATAAAAGTGTAATTTTTCAACACTTCATTCGTATATAATTGGGATGTTATATCCTAAATATATTCTGCAAAAGAAAAAGGAGGAATCATCATGGCATTAATCAAATGTCCTGAATGTGGCAAAGAATTTTCTGATACAGCTACCACTTGTCCGCATTGTGGCTATTCGCCAAAAACAATTGAATATGGAAAGAAACTGGGAAAAGGTATTAAAGAAGGACTGAAGGGTTTAAATACTGTAGCAAGTCCCAAAAAGAAATCAACTTGTATCAAACTTACCCTCATTCCGTTCGTTGCAATGATAGTAATGATTATTGGCGGCGAATCAAATATTGATTTTCTTATTGGGCTTGGCGGATTTTTAGCTTTCTTCTCCGGTGCATGTAATTTTTATGTTGGAAAATTTAAAAAGGGACTTTTGTTCTCAATTACTTGCGGTGGATTTTTGATTGGTGCTATTTTAGATCTTTTCAGATTGCTCGTTACCAATAATTTCAAAGATTCAAACAATTTCCCAGTAATTTATTAAAATAAAAACCGCCCCGGTGCGCCAACACCAGGACGGCTCAGTAACATTCCGAAGAATGATACCAGTTCGCAAAACATATTGTATCATCTTCGGAAACGCCAGACAAGCAGAACGTTTGTTTTGGTGTTTTTCTCATACCCAAAATTGAAAATTTGAAGAAGGTGATATTATGTCAGCACTTAAAAACGGTGCTCTCTACATCCGCGTCAGCACCGCGGATCAGACAGAACTCTCTCCGGATGCGCAGCAGCGTCTGCTCCTGGACTATGCGAAGAAGAACGGGATTGTCATTGCAAAAGAGTTCATTTTCGAGGAATCCGTCTCTGGCCGGCATGCGGACCGGCGGCCGAAGTTTCAGGAGATGATCGCCCTTGCGAAGCAGGACTCCCACCCGATCGACGTGATCCTGGTCTGGAAATACAGCCGGTTTGCCCGTAATCAGGAGGAATCCATCGTCTACAAATCACTGCTGAAAAAGAGCAATGTAGATGTGATCAGTATCTCAGAGCCACTGATCGACGGCCCGTTCGGTACGTTGATCGAGCGTATTATCGAATGGATGGACGAATACTACTCGATCCGTCTATCCGGTGAAGTCCTGCGCGGTATGAAGGAAAAAGCCCTGCAGCATGGCTACCAGGCAACGCCATGTCTCGGATATCGGGCCGTGAGCGGCGGCAAACCATTTGTCATCGATGAGACAGAATACCAGATTGTCAAGTACATCATGGATCAGTACGACTTCGAGCATCTTGACCCGACAGCAATTGCCCGCAGATGCAATGACCTTGGATACCGCACCAGACGCGGAAATCTCATGGAGCGCCGCTCGATCGAACGTGTACTGCGTAATCCTTTCTACGCTGGTACCGTGGTCTGGAACGGGATCTCTTTCGACGGCACACACGAGACGCGGCTGGATCCGGCACGCTATCAGGAGCGTATCAAGCGCATGGATGCCCGCAGACGTTCTCCTAAGAGCCGCAACCCATCAACCTGCCGCCACTGGCTCTCCGGTCTCTTAAAGTGCCCAATTTGCGGCGCCACGATGACGGTAACGGCCGGGAACACATCTTGTCCGTACTTTCAATGCTGGAAATACGCAAAAGGCTTCCATAAAGGCTCCAACTCGATCACAGTTGCCAAAGCAGAGCGAACCGTCTACCGCTACTTCGATGATATCCTCGCCGGTGCGGACTTCTCTTTCACCGTCCGTGACCGGAAGCAGGAGCAGGAAGACGATGAAACCATCCAGCGGCTGCAGCAGGCTCTGGCACACCTGTCCGTCCGGGAATCCCGTGTGAAAATGGCATTTGAAAACGGAATTGATACACTGGAGGAATACGGAGCCAATAAAAAAAGGCTCGCCGAAGAACGGCAGAGCCTGCAGGAAGAACTGGACCGCGTGCTTACGCCCGCCGCCCTGCCGGAAACAATCTCGAAAGAAGATTTCCGGGAAGAAATAAAAAATATTAATGATATTCTGAAAAATCCAGAGGAGCCGGCCGAGAAGAAGGGACTTCTGCTCCGCTCCATCGTGGATCGTATCGTCTATGAAAAATCTTCTGGAACGATGTATTTTGACTTTTTTGTTTCTTGATTTTCCATCCCGAAAAGCCCGCAAACCCGCATAAATACTGGCTTTTCTGGCTTATCATCTGGTATTGAACTCCGGGCCACCATACTGACTCATGATAATTTGGGCGATTTTGGGGTTTGGTGTCGTGATGTTTACAGGATACTCGAGGCGTTTTTCATAATTCCACATCCGTCAGCACCCTCCTTTCCGGTTGACTTCCCACGGCCATGGCTGCATAACCCATTCGAAAGAACGGCTCATGCGGTCGTTGGCGGTATCGATCGTGAGCGGGCCGTACTGTTCGGCGTACTGTTTCAATGCTTCTTTTCGAAGCTCCACTTTTTCCCGGAAAAAGGCAAGTGCATCTTCATCCTCCGGGTGGGTGTCGAGGTAAAGGTTCATTTCAACAACAGCAAAGCTGACCTGATCAATCCAGGCGAGCAGCTTTTCGCGGGATGGCATCTGCGGCATCATAGGCACTCTCCTCCTCCCTTTCCACAGAATGGTTTACAGAGTTCCGGGAATAAGGTTCCATTTTTTAATGCAGCGGAAAGATCATAGATCTGTTCAAACCGCTGCATCGGAACGTACGCCATTGCAGGTATCATATGATCTACATGCTGCATTTTCCGCGGGAAATTCCTTGGTTCCATCTTCAGTTCCATATTGTTTGAAGCGGCGCGGCGGTTCTGCATATTGTTCGCACCGCAGCAGCCGCGATTCATACGGGATGAATCCATACCATGTTCCTCTTTCATTTTCTGTTCTTTATAGAGTATGAAGAAAATAAGAAAGTGTCAAAAAAGGCAGCGGTTTCTCTTCCGCTGCCTTTCTGTCATACTAATGAAATTTTCATCAAAACTGCATCTCATACAAATGCGCATAAATCCCGCCTTTCGCGAGCAGTTCCTTATGTGTGCCTTCCTCCGCAATTCCATTCTCCGTCAGCACCAGAATCCGCTTTGCATTCCGGATTGTGGACAGCCGGTGCGCAATCACGAAGGTTGTCCTGTCTTTCGCCAGAAGTTCCAAAGATTTCTGGACGACTTTTTCGCTTTCGTTGTCGAGCGCTGAGGTTGCCTCGTCGAAAATCAGGATCGGCGGGTTTTTGAGGAATACGCGGGCGATGGAAAGCCGTTGTTTCTGGCCACCGGAAAGTTTTACGCCGCGCTGGCCGATATCGGTGTCGTAGCCGTCCGCCAGCTCCATGATAAATTCATGTGCATTGGCCGCTTTCGCTGCGCGGATGACCTCCTCGTCGGTCGCATCCGGTCTGCCATAGCGGATGTTGTCGATGATCGTTCCCGCAAACAGGTACACATCCTGCTGCACAATACCGATTTCATCGCGCAGATCCTTCAATTTCACATCGCGGATATCCTTTCCATCCAGTAGAATCCTTCCTTCTGTCACATCGTAAAAACGCGGAATCAGAGAACAGAGCGTCGTCTTTCCGGCGCCAGAGCTTCCCACCAGCGCTACATAGTCTCCTGCCGGGACATGCAGATTCACATTGCTTAACACATTTTCCTTCGACTCCTCATAATGAAACGAAACGTTTTCAAATGTTACTTCACCCTGCACATTCTTCAGTGACAACGCATCCTGCTTGTCCTGGATGTCCGGTGCGATGCTCATAATTTCCAGGAAGCGTTCATAACCAGAATAACCATTCTGGAACTGTTCCGTAAAGTTCACCAGCTTTTTCACTGGATCTGTACAGTTGTTAATATACAGAAGAAATGTAACCAGATCCGCCGCCCCAAGCTTCCCACCTGTCATCAGCAATGCGCCGACAATCAGCGAAATAACGGTAATCAACGTCGAAAAGGCTCCCATTCCCGAATTGTAAATTCCCATATAGCGGTAGCTGACCTTCTTCGAATCGACAAAACGGTCATTTCCCGCATTGAACTTACGCATCTCTTCTGTCTCATTTCCAAACGATTTGACAACACGGATCCCCGAAAGACTGTCCTCAATCTGACTGTTGATATCCGCAATTCTGCGGCGGTTTTCCTTGAATGCACTCTTCATGCGGCTGTTCATCACTAACGCAAACAGCAGCATCACCACAATAACCACAAGCGGCACACATGCCAGCATAGGATTTACCACAAACAGAATAATCATCGCGCCGATCAGTTTGATAAACGAAATGACAATATTCTCCGGCCCATGATGTAAAAGCTCACTGATATCGAACAGATCGCTTGTGATGCGCGACAGCAGATGGCCAACCTTCTGGTTATCGAAAAAAGCAAACGAAAGCTTCTGATAATGGCCGAAGATCTCGTTCCGCATATCATGCTCAATCCGCGCCCCCATCACATGGCCGTAATAGGCAATATAAAAGTTACAGTACATTTCAACCAGAACCATAGCAATCATCAGAATACCGAGGCGGATAATCTCACCCGTTGCCTGCTCCAGCGGCTTTTCCACAACCGTACTCGTAATATACCGTACAATCAGCGGAATCACCAGTGTAATGGCTGCTCCAAGCATTGCAAAAAACATGTCGGTAAAAAACAATCCCTTATATGGAATGTAATACCGCGCCAGCTGGCGGATTCTTCCCTTCTCTTTTCCTGTTTCTTTTTCTTTACTCATCCTGTCCTCCCTTTCCGTTGGAAACCATTTTGTAATCTTTTCGGAACTCAGACGGTGATACGCCGCATGCCGTTTTAAATGATTTCATGAAATGCTTATCATTTTCAAATCCAACCTGTTTGGCAATTTCCGTAATTTTATCTTCTGTTTGAATCAGCAGACGCTTTGCCTCCGCAATGCGGATCTCCTTCAGATAGTTCACAAAATTCACACCGGTATGTTCTTTAAACGCTGCTGAAAACAGCGAATAATTCATACAAATATGGTTAGATACCATTGCCATATTCAGATCTTTTGCATAATTTTCCCGAATATATGAAATTGCCTCTTCCATTTTTTCTTTTCCGGCTGTCTGACTTTTCAGGCTTTCCCTGTAAACGTGTATCCATTTTTCAAACGCATCCAGAAACAGATCTGCATCACGGTACTGCAGAGGGCGCGGACATTTTTCCTGTTTTTCCGCCACTCGATGAAAAAGATCCAGCTCTTTACAGATTGCTTCTGTTACTGCCAGAAGCTGATAGGGGGAAACCCTCTGATGTGCTGCCTCAAAATACCAGTTCCGCATTTTTCGCAGCACAGTATCTGCCCGGTCCGTTGGCACCTGCAGAATAAATTTTTCCTGAAACTGTGCCAGTTCCGGCTTTTCCTCAAAACATTTTTTCTGATATTCTTCCACAGGATTTTTCTGTATAAATGCCATTTCCCGGGCCAGCAGTGCTTCCTGGTATGCCTCTGGAATTTCCATCACAGAATGATGTTCTTTTCCCACTCCGAGACAAAATCTCTCATCTTTTTCTTTCATGATCCGCTCTGCCTCCGGTTCCGGCAAAAGATACAGAACTCCTCCTTCTACGCCTTCCAGCAGAATTCCGCTGCATTTCGAAAACCGTTCCCCATTTGCCTTGCTGGTCAGCAGGATCCGGAAGCTGTCGTTTCCGATGTATCGCCGGATCCTGCTTTCCATATCCATCCATTCGTTTTCTTCGGCCATTTCTGCATTCATCATCAGATAACGGAGCTGATTTAAAAAGCACCGTTCTTCCTCTTCTTCCGTTTCCCGGGTCTCCGAAAGCTCTCGTTCCAGATTTTCCAGAAGCTGTTCTATCGTCTCCCGCTTGATCGGTTTTAAAATATAGTCCCGAACTCCATGCTTCATCATTTCAACCGCATAGGAAAATTCATCATAGCCGCTTAAAACAATAACAACAGGTTTCTGTGACAACTCCTCCATTTTGTTGACCAGTGTCAGACCATCCATTTTGGGCATACGGATATCAGTGAACATGACGTCCACCCTCTGTTTTCTCAAAATCTCCAATGCCTCTTCTCCGTTTCGACACTCCAGAATCTCCTCCACCGGCACGCTGCTTCGCCGGATCATCGCCACGATTCCCTGTCGAATTAATTTTTCATCTTCTACAACCAGCAGTGTATTCATTTTCTTTTTCTTCCTCTTTCTCGTCACCCTCTTGATCCATCAGAGAATATTTCCCCCTCGTGATGGGAAGATGAATACTCACCTTCGTATAGCAATGCTCTTTTGTATAGACCGACAGCCCATACTCTGTTCCAAATTGAATGTGGATTCTGTCCTGTACATTCCGAAGCCCGATTCCATGTTTCGGCTGTGTATCTGAATTCAGGCGCATTCTTAGTTTACGTCTCAGAATTGCAAGCTGCTTTTCTGACATGCCTATTCCGGAATCTGTGATTTCAATCTCAAAGCTCTTTTCATGCTCTATTCCTTTGATTTCAATGACAGCGTCTGCATCCAGCTCCTCAATTCCATGTGTAATTGCATTTTCCACAATCGGCTGAAGAGACATCTTCGGGATATCCTGCCGATATAAATTTTCCGGCATCTGAACGGACAGTGTTATTGTGAAATCATACCGCAGATTCATCAGTTCCACATAGTTCTGAATATAATTCATCTCATCCTGAACGGTTACCAGGAATTTATTCCAGCGCATATTGTAGTGCAGCATTTCACCAAGTGCTGTCACTGCATCGGAAATCGTATATTCTTCATTAATCTCAGCCATCATCTTGATGGATTCCAGAACATTATAAATAAAATGAGCGTTAATCTGGTTCTGCATTGCCCGGATTGCCGTATCTTTCAGCGCTGCCTCCCTTTTGATGCTTTCCTCGTTCTGTTTCTGAATTCTCTCCAGCATTCCGTTGATACCATAGCTCATTTCCCGCATCTCTTCTGCGCTGTAACAAACCTTTATCTTTGTTGTTCCATTGTCAATCTGACGCATCTCACCCAGGACGTCATAAAACTCCTTCAGCAGGCCACGCACAATCAGATTGACCACCACAATCAGAAGCAGTCCGAAGCCGGCAAATTCAAGCAGCATTCTCTGCTGCTGTTTGATCATGTTTCCGGTTGCATCATCCAAATTGGTCAATGTTACAAACATTCCATTGAGTTTATCGACTTTCCGAAGCACAATTGCAACGTTTTTCCGGTCAATCACCGCGCTCTGCTGACTCTCTTTTCTGTCACGGATTCCTGCCCGGAACAGAATCAGCCCCCGATAGGACTGCCATTTGCAGGCTGCCGCTGTCTTCCCGCAGTCATATAAATTCCAATTTTCATCAACAAAACAGGCCCAGCTGCTGTCACCGGATCGATAGATTTCAGGAAATATGTCTGCCATACGCATGGATACCTCGATCACGCCAAGCCTTCCTCCGCTTTGATCCCGCAGCTCCCGTACATAAGTCATCAAATGGGAACCTTCTTTTTTTGTACCGGAGATAATATTTTTTTCCTGTATGTCAAAAAACCACTGTCCTCCGCCCTGATAGCTTCGGTACCAGGCGCAGTTTTTCATCTTTTCCTTCTGGTACAGGATCGGCTGCTGCTCCAGAAAACCATCTGCCATGGCAAAAATATGGATCTGGTACAGATCCGGCATTGCCTCCTGCATTTTATCGATTATGCTGATGCTGTTGTTCCGAAATTGCTGATAATAGCTCTCCGAGATCTCCTCTCCCCTCCTGAGATGAAGAAGATATTTTTCCAGTGGTTCATACTCCTGCAGCGTATCTACAACCATTGAGCAGGCATTCGCTTTTGCATTCACCTCCGCACAGGTAAGATCTATTGCTGTTACTGCTTCATTTACCCCATGATCTATGGCATTCTTTTTGATACTCCTAAACCCAAAGCACATCATGCCAAAAAGCGGAATAAAAATAAAGATCAACGTTGTTACGGTAAATTTTTCGTTCAGTTTCAGTCCGCGAAACCAGTTTCGCATTTTTCATCCCCCAGTTTTCTTTTCGGTTCTGTAACCTTACTAATTTTACCAGTTTTTTCTTTAAAAAGCAATTTTTTCGGAAAAATTATTGACAAAAAGAGAAGACGGTACACTTTTTTTCCGTGCACCGTCTCTCTTTTCGCAAGACTCATATATGACGCAAAGCATGATTCCAGGGAAACAGCTTTCGTACCATTGTTATACTGTTGTCAGATCCCACGGTTCATAAATCTTTGGAACATCGCTGATCAGACGTTTGGTATACGCTGCTGTCGGGTGAAGAATTACTTCTTCTGCCGGTCCCGATTCTACAAATTTTCCATGCTCCATAATATAAACATTATCGGATACATAGTAAGCAAGACCAATATCGTGGGTAATGAAGATAATCGTCATATTGATCTCATCACGCAACTTCAGCAGCATATCAAGGATCGTTGCACGTGAGCAGGCATCAATCATGGACGTCGGCTCATCGGCAAGCAGAATCTTTGGTTTCAGAAGGAAAATACGTGCAATCATCAGTCGCTGCATCTGGCCTCCTGACAGCTCAAATGGATATTTGTTTGTCAGTTCTGCGTATTTTAAGTTAACAAAGCTGCAGGCCTCTGTCATCAGACGTTCTTTTTCTTCTTTCGGCAGATTTTTGTCACCGCGCATGTTAATGCAATCCAGCAGAACAGAATCTACACGTTTGAACATATTGTAGGAAGCGAACGGATCCTGGAAAATTGCCTGAATTCCCTTCCAGTACTCTTTTTTCTTCTTTCCGTTCGAGATGTCTCTTGGTTTACCCTGGAAATCAATTTCGCCTTCGGTTACACTGATCAGTCCGAGCAGCATCTTGGAAAGCGTTGTTTTTCCGGATCCGGATTCTCCTACGATGGAAACAAATTCACCCTCATGAAAATCGAAATCCACATGGTCTACAGCGACCGTTTTGGCATCACCAAAACCAAACACTTTCGTCACACCTCTTCCGGAAAGGCATGGTTTTAATTCTTTTCCATCACACATTTGCATACACCTCCCGAATCTTTCTCTCAGACATCAGGCAGCGGTACTCTCTTCCGTTTGGCAGCTCGATGACCTCTGGTTTCATACCGCGGCAGGTTGGTTGTGCATAAGGACAGCGGTCTGCAAAGCGGCAGCCCTCCGGCGGATGTTTCAGGTTTGGCGGAGTTCCAGGAATTGCAGTCAGCTTCTGTTCTCTTACACCTTCCTCCGGAACGATGATCGATCCCATCAGACCTTTGGAATATGGATGCAGCGGATCGAATACCATTTCTTTTGCGGTACCTTTTTCTACAATCTGTCCGGCATACATAACCATAATATCGTCAGTTACGTTGTAAAGAAGCGGCAGCTCGTGGGTGATGAAGATCATGGATTTGATAAATCCTTTTTCCATCAGGTCTCGCATCATCTTGATAACCATCTTCTGGGAAGTTACATCCAGTGCGGATGAAGGCTCATCGGCAATCAGTACCTTCGGAGAAAGAATGGTCGAAATTGCGATAACGGTTCTCTGTTTCATACCTCCGGAAAGCTCAACCGCATGCTTCTGCAGTACCTCCGCCGGCAGGCCTAAGATCTGAAAACGTTCTTTTGCCAGATCATAAATATCCTTTTTCGGCATTTTCGGATCATGCGCATGAATAACGTCTTCTACAAATCGGATGATTTTCTGTGTCGGGTTCAGAGCATTCATTGCTGCCTGCGGAATGTAGGCGATCTCATTGCCCAGAATATTTTTCCGGACATCGTCTGGTTTCATTCCGGAAATTTTTCTTCCATCTACGATAATATCGCCGCTGATGTAGTGAAGCGGTGCGAAATAATAGCCCATCAGGGACAGCGCCAGCGTCGATTTACCACAGCCGGACTCACCTGCTACACCGAGGGATTTTCCCTCCTCAATCTTCAGGGAGACTCCGTCTACGGCGTATACATCTTCATGAAAACGAGTCACATATTTCGTTTTCAGATTGTTTACTTCCAGCATTACTTTTCCCATAGCTGCCTCCTTAGTCTCTTAACTGCGGGTTGAATACCTGGTCAAGACCGGTGTTCATCAGGTTAAGAGAGAATGAAATAAGTGCGATTACAAGAATGACCGGGAAATATGCCCACCATGCACCGTTTAAGTGTGCATTGTACTGGGTTGCCCATTGCATCATAAGACCAAGTGTTGCGGTCTTTGTGGTTGCCGGTCCAAGTCCGATCATAGAAAGCTGTGCCTCTGCCAGAATTCCGGAGGAAATCTGGAGAATGAAGGCCATAACAACGTAGGATGCAACGTACGGAAGGATGTCGGTAAGGACAATTCGCAGCATGCTGTGGCCGGACAGTTTGGAAAGGTTTACATGGTCACGGTTTCGAAGAGAAATAACCTGGGAACGTACGGAACGTGTTGTCCACGGCCATGCGGTAATTCCGATCAGGAGTGCCACCATCATGATTCCCCTCTGAGACTCACCTACGCTGTAGGAGATGAGGATCAAAAGAACGAAGGATGGGATAACGGTGAACAAGTTGGTAAAGAACAGAATCAGGTTGTCCACAAAACCTCCAAGGTAACCTGCAAGAAGTCCGAGGAACAGTCCGATCACGGTTGCAATGATTCCCGCAACCAGACCAATTTTCAGGGATGAACCTGTTGCAGAGATCAGCTCAGTCAAAACATCACGGCCAAAGTTATCCGTACCAAGCACAAAGGTCTGACGGTTAATGACATCTTTTTCATTGATATACTGCTTGCTGTCGATGCTCTGAACCTCTTCCAGCTCACCGGTCTCTTCATTTTTCTCGGCAATAATGGTTGGAACATCCTCTAAAATACCGTCGATTTCGTTGTCGAGACGCTGATATTTTTTCTTTTTTGCTGCGATAAGGCCTTTCTGTTCTGCATTTGGGTCATATTTTTCCTCCCAAAGTGCAATCAGACCTTCTGCATCGGTAACATCGATTTCACTGGCATCTACACCGCCGTATTTTTCCAGCCATTCTGCCATCATAGAACGGTTGTCCATTGTCAGTTTGCTTTCAACGATGGATGCGGTTGCATCAACATTCATCTTATACGTTTTGCCGGAATTTACGGTGTCCTGAATCGAAAGATAGGTACCCGGTTTGAAAAAGTTTCCGTTTCCGATCATTGCCAGCGGATCTTTTGCCACAACAAACGGATAGATGATAATGGTCAGGAGAATTGCCAAGAAGATTACAAATCCTGTCACGAATTTTCCTGAATGAAAAATCTGTTTGATTGTATTTTTCATAGCGTATTCTCCTTTCTAATCCTGCTGGGATGCTTTGACACGTGGGTCAATGACTGCATACAGAAGTTCAACAAGCAGGTTGGCCAGCAGAACCATGATGGTAATGATTAACGTACAGGCAGAAAGCAGCGGATAATCCTGGCCGGTAACTGCTGAGAGCATCGTTGTTCCAAGTCCCGGGTAACTGAATACCATCTCAGCTACCAGGTTGCCGCCGATCATGGTACCAAGGGACATTGCGAGACCGGTGATCTGCGGAAGCATTGCGTTACGGAACACATATTTCACAATCGTATGATCCTTGATACCAAGGAAACGACTGTATTTTACATAGTCGGCATTCAATTCATAAATTGACATGGAACGCATACCAATAGCCTGGCCGCCGATCGTGATGATTACGATAGACCAGAATGGCAACTGGTAATGTGAAAGCACAGATTTCATAAAAGCAAGGCTCATATGCGGAATCATACTGCTCGCATAGCCGCCTGCTGCAGGTGCAATATGTAATTTCAGTGAGAAAATGAACAAAAGTACGGTTGCCATACCAAAGGCAGGTACGTTACTGATAAACAGGAATGCCGGAAGGATTGCCTTGTCGAAAACACCTTTCATATAAGCTGCAATTGCACCAAGCAGGTTACCAAGAATCCATCCAACAATAATGGCCGGAAGCTGTAAACATATGGTCCACAGAACCGAACTGGAAATAATATCGGATACGGTACGCGGATACTGGCTGAAAGAAACGCCGAAATCACCGCGAAGTGCATTTTTTACCCAGGTAAAAAACTGGACATACATTGGTTTGTTAATACCAAATTTTGCTGCATAGTCTTCATATACTTTCTGAATTGCAGTCGCATCGGTCATACCTTCTACCGATTTGGAAGCAATAGTTGAAACCGGATCGCCCGGCATCAGACGCGGAAGAATGAAGTTCAGCAGTACCGCAAAGACTAACGTCAGAAGATACCACAAGATCTTCTGCGTATAATACTTTTTCATTCCTTTCATAGAAGAACCCTCCTTCTGATTTTTAAAAGCGGCCGGAGCACCCCGGCTCCGGCCGCCTCTGTTACAATTCAGTATGAACTTTCTTTCTGTTTGGCAAATCAGCCGTCAACCAGTCCCAGATTGTACAGTGCTGCTACGCCATAACCATCGGTGCAGTCCATCGGAGGAACGTTACTTCCATCGTCTTTCTGCGGATAGTTGGTCCATACGGACTCGTTTACTTCGTGGAATACCTGCGGTCTGTACATCAACGGTACACACGGGCAATCTTCCAGCATAATCTTGGAAAGTTCTGTATAGTAATCTTTCAGTTTTGCATCATCGGTCTCATGAGGAATTGCTGCAAGGATTTCATCTACACGGTCGTTCTGATAATGACCGAAGTTACCACTGAAGTTAACCTCAAGATCGTTGTAATCAGAGCTCATGAAGAAACGGCATCTCATGTACGGGTTGGCAACCGATGTACCAGGGCCGGACTGCATGGTGATTTCGAAGTTTCCGGTACTGTAATCCGTGCTGTAGTTTGCTGCTTCCGGGAAGTAGGTCTCAATGTTGATACCAATATTCTTTCCTGCTGCTGCTACGATTTCAAGGGTTGCATTCCAGTCAGACCATCCTGTCGGGCACTCAGCCTTATAGGAAAGGTTCTTTCCGTTGTACTCACGGATTCCGTCTCCGTCGGTGTCTACGATTCCGGCATCGTCCAGAAGCTTCTTAGCACCTTCTACATCGGCATTGGACCACTGATACTCTTTTAAGGCATCCTGATCCACCATAGCCTGCTCAGCATCGGTCGGGTTCATGACAGAACGCGGAACATCTGCGAAGGTAGGAGACTGTCCGGACATTGCTGAAGAAATAACCTGATCGTAGTCAACTGCCATAGCGATTGCCTTACGAACAGCTACCTGATCCAGTCCTTCTACTTCTGTATTAAAGAACAGGGTAGGCATTGTCATACACAGCTGATACGGTGCTTCATCAACATAGGTAGAAATCGGAAGATCCTGCTCTAACCACAATTTCTGAAGGTCTGTGATGAATAGCTGTGCCACATCAATATCACCATTCTGGAATGCGGTGGTAGCTGCTGCGTTATCTTTAAAGATCGGGTGAGAAATATATTTCGGAACCGGAAGCTTACCCCACATGGAATCTGCCTGTCCCCAATAATTATCATCGCGGATCAGAACTACGTTCTGGTCATTGTCAAAGTATTTTTTGTACGGTCCGGAAGTTACCAGATCGTCCATCTTATCCATTTTAATTGCTTCAGCATCGTTGTTGTTTCTGTCAGCTACGGTCTTCAGATAGTTTTCCTGCATGATATAAAGCATTGGAAGATATCTTTCCGCAAGAACCGGGTTAACTGCTTCGCCGGAGTCATCGGTTGTCAGTTTGAAGACTACGGTACTGTCATCCTGTGCAACAACATCTGCAATGTAGCTCTTCATTTCAGCGCCGGTAGAAGAATTGTAATCTACATGTGCATGATAGGTAGCTGCTACATCTTTTGCAGTAACCGGTGTGCCGTCATTCCATTTTGCATCAGCTTTGATCTTAACGGTAATTTCGGTACGGGCATCGTTCCAAACCGGATCTCCGTCTGCAAGCAACGGATACATTTTTGCATCCAGTGGATTCCACATATAAAGAGTTTCATAAACAAGTACACGTGAAGCATCGCCCTGTGCTATAACCATTGCATTGTTTGAGTTTGCTGACATTGGGTTGTAATCATTGACGGTACCCCACTGCTGTCCTGCGAAGTAAAGAGTTTCATTTCTTGGAAGCTCGCCTACCACATCATCTGAACCTGTGGTATCTTCGCTGGAAGCATCTGCTGTGCTGGAAGATGCTGCTGTGGTATCGCTTGATGCATCTGCTGTTCCGCTGGAGGATGCTGTTGCTCCTCCGCTTGAACTAGTGCTTGTGCTTCCGCTGTCTCCACATCCGGCAAGCATCGTTCCTGCCATTGTCACTGTCATTAACAGTGCAAGGACTTTCATGTTACGCTTTTTCATACTTTTTACCTCCTTAAGGTTTTCGTTCTTGCTTGATGAATTCATTATACACAAAGACTGTTAGAAAAACAGTGTCTATTTTTTGTTTTTGGTGTTCTTTTTTTGTTTTATGTTGGTTAAATTGCTCATTTTACTCTTTTTAACTCCCTTTGTTCTGCTCATTTTTCACATATCCATTTTCGCAACATCTGCACTATTTCGTCATTATGATTATTTGTGCTATTTTTCCGTCTTTTCCGACATTTTTCCGTTCGCTTTTTCCATCTCTTTGTGCTATGATGAATATCGTATCAATTTCAGGAGGTTTTTTCTATTATGAATACTGTTTCTCATAAGTACCGACAGTCAGCGCTTCTGCTTCTGACCGCTGCGATCTGGGGTTCTGCCTTTGTCGCACAGCAGACCGGTATGGATTATGTCGGACCTTTTACGTTCAACGCGGCACGAAACCTGCTCGGCGGACTTACGCTTCTTCCGCTGATTGTCTTTTTCTCCTCGCGTAAAAAGCGAACCCTACCGCCGGATGCTTCGTCAGAAAATGGCACACAGCCAAAAACGCTCTGGGCGGGCGGTATTCTCTGCGGCATCGCACTGTTTGTCGCCTCAACCCTGCAGCAGATCGGCATCCAGTACACAACCGTCGGAAAGGCCGGTTTTATCACCGCACTTTACATCGTACTTGTTCCGGTCTGCGGTTTTTTTCTCCGAAAGCGTGTACAGCCGAAGGTCTGGCTCGCAGTTCTTATTGCCGTCGCTGGTCTCTATCTGCTCTGTATGACAGACGGCTCCTTCTCTTTGCAGAAGGGAGATTTTCTTGTGCTTGCCTGCGCGCTCGGATTTACCGTACATATTCTGGTTATTGATCATTTTTCTCCGCTTGTCAGCGGCATCAAAATGTCCTGCATTCAGTTTTTTACCTGTTCGATCCTGTCCGCTGTCTGTATGGTTCTCTTTGAAACCGTAAACTTCTCCGATCTTCTGCACGCCTGGATGCCGATTCTCTATGCCGGAATTCTCTCTTCAGGTATTGGCTATACCCTGCAGATCATCGGGCAGAAAGGATTAAATCCTACCACAGCTTCTCTGCTTATGAGCCTGGAATCCGTTTTTTCTGTTCTTGCCGGTTGGATTCTCCTTCATCAGGCTCTCTCCGCTCGCGAGCTCTCCGGCTGTATTCTGATGTTTGCAGCGATCGTGCTGGTACAGCTTCCGGGATTTTCCAAAACCAACGCTGTTTCCTGATGCCATTCCTTTTTCAGTGTAAGAAAGATTCCTGTTTTGCGAGCTTCTTTCTTACGACAGCTTGCTTTGATGACATAATTTCCCTCCGCCGCAGTGTGATCCTGCCCGGAGGGCTTTTTTATGCCTTCCGAAAATTTAACAGAATCTAGTAAGTCCCCGGCTTCCATTTCGAATATCCGCTTGCCCAATATTTTCATAGCATAAAAATACAAAATTCTGCATATTGATTGCAGGATTTTTTAATTCGTGCTACACTGTTTTTATTGTACCAATAAGCACTTATTTTATTAGGAGGTTCTGTCATGCCCGTTTTTGATTTCAGCAATTCCCCGGAAAAAGCAAAAGTTTCCGAATGTACGTATACTGTTTTCCGCACAAACGCACCGTTTACTTCTCCGGATCAGCCGATCCTAATTCTGGATACAAAAGAGAAGGCTTTCCCGCATCATCCCTGTGGTATTTTCACAAACCCATCCAAACGGACCTCGTTTGAATTTAAAGATGAAGAAGAAACCTTTATTGCCGACATTCTTCAGATTGATGCCCGTTTTGTCAGCCTTTTAAAATGGCTCGGTGAAAACCATATCAATGTCCGCCTTTCCGGTACACAAACATCCGACGGTTATGCAGTTTACAAAATCCGCGAGATCGCTTTCGGTGGCGGCGCAAAGCTTTCGGCTGAGGATGGATTTTTACAGTTTATGATTGAACGTCTCCTCGCCAGCAATGCACCGGAAGAAGAAATCGAAGATGAAGACCAGGAAGAAACCGGTGACAGCATGAAACTCACCAGCATCCAATCCATTACTGATTTTATGAACTGCGCCGGAAGAACGCTGCCGGATAATATCCGCCTTTGGGCGCGTCGAAATCTCGCTGTTGCCCGATCCCACGAGGTTTCTCCGGAGGAGCGTCGTCACGCACAGCGCGCCCTTTCCATGATGATGAACATCCAGTGGAAAAGCAATTATTTTGAAGCCATTGATCCGGTAGAAGCACGCCGGATCCTTGATGAAGAACTGTACGGCATGGAACGCGTGAAGCAGAGAATTATCGAAACTATCATTCAGATTAACCGGACTCATACGCTGCCGGCCTATGGTCTGTTACTGATCGGTCCTGCCGGAACCGGAAAATCGCAGATTGCTTATGCCGTTGCGCGTATCTTAAAATTACCGTGGACAACACTCGATATGAGTTCGATTAATGACCCGGAACAGCTGACCGGAAGCTCCCGCATCTACGCAAACGCAAAACCGGGAATCATCATGGATGCTTTTTCCATGGCCGGCGAATCCAACCTCGTCTTTATCATCAACGAACTCGACAAGGCTGCCTCCGGCAAGGGTAATGGAAACCCGGCAGATGTTCTGCTGACCCTTCTTGATAATCTTGGTTTTACCGATAACTATATCGAATGTATGATCCCGACCGTCGGTGTATACCCGATTGCAACCGCAAACGACAAGGACCAGATCAGTGCTCCGCTGATGTCCCGCTTCGCTGTGATTGAAATTCCGGATTACACACCGGAAGAAAAGAAAATCATTTTCTCCCGCTATGCACTTCCAAAGGTGTTAAAACGTATCGGTATGAAAGAAAAGGAATGCATTCTGACACCGGAAGGACTCGATGCCGTAATCTCCTGCCACGAAAACACAAGCGGTATTCGTGATCTTGAGCAGGCTGCTGAGCATATCGCAGCAAATGCGTTATATCAGATAGAAGTCAACCATGTTTCCTCTGTTACCTTTAATGCAGAAATGGTACGTGAACTGCTCTTGTCCTGCTGATCTGCCTTATTTTCTATTTTGAAGGCGTATCAGGGTACGGCGAAAACCAGTGACGCAACAATTCACGCTCTGTGGTGCTGAAATTTTTTGTATTATTTTAGAGTGTGCTGTAAAATAGTTTCCTGTCCCATCAGTCTGTACTTTCGGGCAGGGAACTATTTTATTTCTCCAGATATTTTCATAAAAGAAAGCCCCTGACACTTTCATGTCAGGGGCTTCCTTTCGATCAATTCAGAAAATTTATTTCTGCGGGCCGGCGGAAACAAGTGCTTTACCAGCAGCGTTTCCTTCATATTTTGCAAAGTTCTTGATGAATCTTTCAGCCAGATCCAGTGCTTTGGTCTCCCACTCGGAAGCATCAGCATAGGTATCGCGAGGATCCAGGATAGCCGGATCAACGCCCGGAAGTTCAGTCGGAACTTCGAAGTTGAAGTACGGAATAGTCTTCGTCGGAGCTTCGTTGATAGCACCGCTTAAGATTGCATCGATGATTCCACGGGTATCACGGATGGAGATACGTTTTCCGGTTCCGTTCCAGCCTGTGTTAACCAGGTATGCTTTTGCTCCGCTCTTCTCCATTTTCTTAACAAGCTCTTCTGCATATTTGGTTGGGTGCAGTTCCAGGAATGCCTGGCCGAAGCATGCAGAGAAGGTAGGAGTCGGCTCGGTAATTCCGCGCTCGGTTCCTGCAAGTTTTGCAGTAAATCCGGACAGGAAGTAGTACTGAGTCTGCTCTGGTGTCAGAACAGATACTGGCGGAAGTACGCCGAATGCATCTGCGGACAGGAAGATAACATTCTTAGCTGCCGGTGCAGAAGAAATCGGGCGAACGATGTTCTCAATGTGGTTGATCGGATAAGATACACGAGTATTCTCGGTTACGCTCTTATCATTGAAGTCAATTTTGCCTTCTGCATCAACAGTAACGTTCTCAAGCAGAGCGTCACGTCTGATTGCGTTGTAGATATCCGGCTCAGACTCTTTGTCCAGGTTGATAACTTTTGCATAGCAGCCGCCCTCGAAGTTGAATACTCCGTTGTCGTCCCAGCCGTGCTCGTCAT
>ERZ836939.260-NODE-260-length-73476-cov-5.713583_pt1 | contig 73476 bp, 65 predicted proteins | sample MGYA00519912_ERZ836939 | MGnify/ENA primary metagenome ERZ836939 (study PRJEB31850, sample SAMEA3708810) | human gut metagenome | biome: human gut; feature: human-associated habitat; material: faeces | place: China | collected 2014 ...
TTCGTATTTTAAGATTTAGAGCCTAAAAATTGGCATTAACCGACAGCCCCTTTTTTTGTCTATCTTTTTCGTTTTTCCATCCAAGTCAGCAAATCGTCAAAAACCAGACTACGATCCACTTCATTTAAAATCTCATGGCGGTCATTTTCATATAACTTCATAGAAACATCTTCTATTCCACATGATTTGTAATTTTTATAAATGTTTTCCACACTCTTTCCAAAGTTACCAACAGGGTCGTCTTTTCCAGCAACCAAAAATATAGGAAGTGTCTTTGGTATCTTTCCATTTTTTTCCTGATGGTTTACTGCCAGTATTCCACAGAACATCTGATAATAAGCGTTTACGGTAAACACAAAGCTGCATAACGGATCTTTTGCATACTTTTGAGAATTAACGGGATTCCTTGACAGCCAGTCCGAACCATTTGTCTCTTGTGAGAACTTCTTATTGAAACCGCCAAACGCCATATTGTTCACCAATTTACTGCGGTATTCCCAGCCTTTTCCAAAAGCAATAATACGACATAGCACTTTGCCGGCTGTAAGAAGCAGATTGGACTTGCTTCCAGTTCCCATCACAATGGCTCCCGAAATGCCATCCCCATATAATCCAAGATACTGTCGAAGCAGAAAAGATCCCATACTATGTCCCAGCATAAAATATGGTACATCTTTATATTTTTTCTTCGTTATCTTTCTCAAATGGTGAATATCTCCTATCACGTAGGTATTTCCTTTGGATTCATGAAAAAATCCAAGCTTATCTTTTGACGTGACAGATTTGCCATGACCTAGATGGTCATGGCCCACAACATAATATCCTTTTTCTGCTAGAAATCGTGCAAATTCATCGTAGCGGTCAATATGCTCCACCATGCCATGGCACATCTGCAATACCGCCGCCACTTTCCCATCCGGTATCCACTCAATTGCATGAATCTGCGTGGCGCCGTCTTTGGATGGATAATAAAATTCGTTTTTCACTACTCTTTTGTTCATTTACATCATCTGCTATCTATCATGAATTCTTATATAATCTCTGTGCGGACACAATGGTTTATAAGCCGGACGGATGATCTTATCCACATTCTTCAGCTCTTCTAACCGGTGTGCACTCCAACCTACGATACGTGCTGCCGCAAAAATCGGTGTATAAAGCGCTTTTGGAAGCCCAAGCATTCCATATACCAAACCACTGTAAAAATCGACATTTGCGTTAACACCTTTGTAAATTCTACGTTTTTCCCCAATCACTTCTGGCGCCATATGCTCTACCATCTCATACAAAGCATATTCTTTTTCGCAGCCTTTCTCCGTTGCAAGCTGCTTTACAAATTTTTTAAAGATATCTGCTCTTGGGTCAGAAACAGAATATACTGCATGTCCCATTCCATAGATCAGCCCTTTTTTATCAAATGCTTTTTTATCAAGCAGATCTTCCAAATATTTACGAACTGCATCCCTGTCTTCCCAGTCTGACAAATGTTCTTTCATATCTTCAAACATCTGTGTCACCTTAATATTGGCGCCACCATGCTTTGGCCCTTTCAAAGATGCCATCGCTGCCGCCATAGTCGAATAGGTATCTGTTCCGGATGAAGTTACAACGTGTGTCGTAAAGGTCGAGTTATTTCCACCGCCGTGATCCATATGTAATACTAATGCCATATCCAGAATCTTTGCCTCTAATGGTGTATATTTCCGATCTTCACGAAGCATCATTAAAATATTTTCCGCCATAGACAGTTCTTTTAATGGTGCATAGATATATAAATCTTCACCTCTGCGATAATTGTAAGCATGATAGCCATATACCATTAACATCGGGAACTGGCTGATCAAATTCAGACACTGGCGCAGAACATTCGGAATCGATGTGTCATCCGCTTTTTCATCGTAAGAATACAGATTCAGTATAGAGCGTGACAAACTATTCATCATATCTCTGCTTGGTGCTTTCATAATAATATCACGCACAAAATTCGGTGGAAGTGTTCTTCTCTCTGACAATGCTTCTGTAAATCTCTTCAGCTGCCCTTCTGTCGGAAGTTCCCCGAACAACAGCAGATATGTCGTCTCTTCAAATCCGTAATGTCCCTCTGCCAAAAATCCATTCACCAGATCCTTGATATTGTAACCCCGGTAATACAAATTTCCCTCACACGGTACTTCCTCACCGTCTACAATCTGAGATGCACAGACATCAGAAATGTTAGTCAGCCCGGCGAGAACACCCTTTCCGTTGACATCACGCAGGCCTCTTTTTACCTGATATTCTGTATATAACTCTTTTTCAATTGCATTGCTTTCTTCACACAATTTTGCAAGCTGCAAAATCTCTGGTGTAATGTCAAACAATAACTCGTCTATTGAATTTGCCATAGCCATTCCCCTTTCCGTCTTTAAAGTATTGTAGTTTATTATACTAAATTGTAAATAAAAAAACAACAAATATATCATGAACGATTTCTTAAAAAAGAGACAAATTTTTGTAAAATTTGTCTCTTTTTTCAAAATATTCTAATTGCTCGTCGGAAAATATGGTCTCAATGCTCCCGCCACATTACTGATCGGCATCGTCTGAAGCCAAACGCGTCCAGGTCCCGTAATCACTGTATTAAACAGTCCCTCTCCTCCAAATACGACATTTTTTAATCCTCTGATTGTCTGAATGTCCATCTGGCAGCTTGGTGTCATCGCCGCAAGATGTCCTGAATCAATTACGATCTGCTGTCCCGGCTGCAGTTCATATTCCACTACATGACCATCAAACTCAGCAAAAACCGTTCCTATTCCAGACACCCTCTGCAAGATAAATCCTTCTCCACCGAACAATCCCGATGCCACTTTTTTGTGGAAATGAATCGACAGTTCCACACCTGCTTCTCCCGCAAGAAACGCACTTTTCTGGAAAATCATCTCATTTCCAGGTGATACCTGAAATGCCTTGATAGAACCCGGAAAGCTTGAAGCAAATGCGATCATTCCATTTCCGCCCTGTGCTGTGTAAGTATTTTGAAATAAAGCTTCTCCTGAAAATGCTCTTCCAAATACTTTTCCGATACCTCCGTTTGATGTCGTCTGCATCTCCATATTCGGTGACATCCACGACATTGATCCACGCTCTGTGATCATTTTTTCACCGGATTCCAAATAACAGATGACAACCGGTAATGTCTCCCCTTTGATTTCATAACGCATATGAATCCCTCCTTTGTGAAGTTTATAGCTGCTGATTAATTCTATCACTAAGCACTGCAAATTCCTGCAATGTCAAAGCTTCACCTCTCACACTCGGACCTTTTCCAAGACTTTCGATCGCAGTTGTGATCACTTCTTTCGGAAGATGAATCTCCGGCGAATTATTCAGTCCGTTGGCAAGTGTTTTTCTTCTCTGGTTAAAAGAAGCACGGATAATCTGGAACATTAATTTTTCATTTTCAACTTGTACCGGCGGTTCTTTATGACGTGTCAGACGAATGACTGCCGAACCAACCTTTGGTCTTGGCATAAAACAATTCGGCGGCACATTCGCAACAATATATGGTTCTGCGTAATACTGCACAGCGAGGGAAAGTGCCCCGTAATCTTTGGTCCCCGGTCCCACCTGCATCCGATCTGCCACCTCTTTTTGCACCATGACAGTAATACTTTCAATCGGTACATGGCTTTCAAACAAGCCCATAATAATCGGTGTCGTAATATAATACGGCAGATTTGCTACCACTTTGATCGGCTTGTTGTCATTATATTCCTTTGCAAGTTTTGGAATATCCACTTTCAGCACATCGTCATTGATCACAGTCACATTGTCGTATGCCTGCAACGTATCCTCCAAGATCGGAATCAATGCTTTGTCGATCTCCACCGCCACAACCTGTCTTGCAGCACATGCGAGATACTGTGTCATCGTCCCGATTCCCGGTCCGATCTCCAGCACAAAGTCATCCTTCGTAATCTCTGCTGAACTGATGATTTTATCCAACACATGTGTGTCGATCAAAAAATTCTGTCCAAACTTTTTCTGAAATGAAAAATCGTATTTTTGTAATATTTCAATTGTATTTTGCGGATTGCCTAATGTTGGCTTTGTCATATATTTACCTCAAATTCTAAATAAATCTCTTCCATTTTTCTCTGTGCGGCTAACAACTTCATCGTAGCTGATTCCTTTGAGCTGCGCGATCTCCTGAGCGATATAAGGAATATTCAGAGAAGAATTGCGTTTTCCTCGATTCGGAGCCGGTGCAAGATACGGCGAATCCGTCTCCAGCAGAATCTTTTCCATCGGTATATCTGCCACAACTTCTTTGAGTTTCTTGCTATTCTTAAATGTGACAACACCTCCGACACCGATGTGAAATCCCATCTTCACATATTCCTGCGCCATCTCTTTTGAATACGAAAAGCAATGAATTACACCGCGAAGTCCTTTTCCATGCTGCTGCATCATCTCAAGCGTGTCCGCCGCCGCATCTCTGCTGTGAATGATGACCGGAAGGTTGAATTCCCGCGCCAGTTCAAGCTGCCTTTGGAACCATTTTTTCTGTATCTCATGAGATTCGTTATCCCAATAATAGTCAAGTCCAATTTCTCCAACTGCCACAACCTTATCTCTCTTGCACTGTTCTCTCAAATATGCAAATTTTTCCTCATCCAGTATTCCTACTTCATCCGGATGCACACCTACTGCCGCATAGATAAATGGATACTCTTGTGCCAATTGTACCACTTCTGTGCAGGATTGAAAAGTGGCACCGACATTAATAATCGTGCCAATGCCATTTTCCTGCATAGAATTTAAAAGCTCTGTTCTGTCTTCCTCAAACTGCTCATCATCATAATGCGCATGGCTTTCAAATATCATTGCTTCCATCTTATAAAATCTCTTTTCTTAACTGTTCCGGAGTCTTCTGTGACAATAATGCCGGCGCAATATCAAATACTGTCTTCGCCCCACATTCACCATTTGCGGAAAGTCTGTATGCCGCTCTTGCATAAGCAACTAAAACACTTGAAGTAAACTCCGGATTTGAATCCAGTTTCAAAGAATACTCAATCACATGTTTATTTCCTTCTCTTCCTGTCTCTCCTGTGCGGATCACAAAACCACCGTGAGGCATTTTGCTGTGATTTTCCTTTAATTCTTCTTCTGTGATAAATGTCACTGTTGTGTCATAATCTGCAAAATAGTTTGGCATTTCCTTGATTGCTTTTTCAATCTGTGCCTTGTCCGCACCTTCTTCCGCTACAACATAGCATTCACGCAAATGCTTCTGTCTTGTCGTAAGCTCCGGCTCACTTCCACTTCTTACTTCTTCAACTGCCGCTTCAATCGGTACTGTATACTGGATTCCGTTTTTTACTCCTTCTACACGACGGATCGCATCAGAATGTCCCTGACTTACACCTTTTCCCCAGAATGTGTAAGTGCTTCCCTGTACTAAAATAGACTCTGCGTAAATACGGTTCAGCGAAAACATTCCCGGATCCCAGCCAACAGAGATAATCCCAATATGATTTCCCTCTTTTGCTGCTGCATCTACATTTGCAAAGTATTCCGGAATCTTTGCGTGTGTGTCAAAACTGTCAATAATATTAAAGTTCTTTGCAATCTGTGGACCCATAACCGGGAGATCTGTCGCAGAGCCCCCGCACAGAATCATCACATCCACTTCTCCTTTCAGAGAAAGTACATCATCTAAATGCACCTTTTTCACACCTTCCGTGAGAATGTTTACATCCTCCGGATTACGGCGTGTCACAACCGCCACAAGCTCCATATCATCGTTACGCTCAATTGCAAGCTCCACACCACGTCCTATATTTCCATAACCTACAATACCAATTCTGATTTTATTCATTTTTCTGTTCTCCTTTCAACTTTGGGGACGTAGTAAAATTCAATTTTACTACGTCCCCAATTGAATTTTGCCCTGTCCCTTTTTGACTTTTACGTGAACTAATTTTAACAAATTTCCGTGCCTGCCGGCATTGTTTTTTCCGGTGTCATCAGCGCAAGGTTACCTTCTGCATCTTCTGCACACAAAAGCATACCTTCTGACAGAACCCCTGCAAGTTTTGCAGGCTTCAAATTCACAAGTACCATAACTTTTTTTCCAACCATTTCTTCTGCTGTATAATGTCCTTTGATACCTGACACAATCTGTTTTACCTGACTTCCGATTTTCACCTGCGAGCAAAGTAATTTTTTCGATTTTTTTACTTCCTCACAAGCGATAATCTCTCCAACCTGGAACTGCATCTTCATGAAATCGTCAAATGTGATCTCTTCTTTTGCTTCGATATCAATTCCTTCCTCTTCTTTTTCTTCCTCTACCGGTGGATGAAGCTCTTCCACTTTTTTTATCACTTCTTCCAAATCAAGTCTCTGGAATAAGATCTCCGGCTTATCTGTTACATTTCCGCCGTTCAACTGAGCAAGAATCTTTTCAGCTGTCTCCGGCATAAAGGATGACAATAATTCTGCTCCCTTAGAAATGCTGTCAATCAAGTTATAAAGCACTGTCTCAAGACGATCTTTCTGCGCTTCATCTTTTGCAAGTACCCAAGGCATTGTCTCATCAATGTATTTGTTGCAGCGTTTGAAGAGATTGAAAATCTCTGTGATCGCATCTGCCACGCGAAGTTTGTCCATCTTCTCCTCAACAGCTGCCGGAGTGCCGTCTACAACCGCCTTCAAGTCTGCATCTACATCCCCTGCTACTCCCTTGTCAGTCACGCTTCTGCCAAAATATTTATTTGTCATGGAAACTGTTCTGTTCACAAGATTTCCAAGTGTATTTGCAAGATCAGAGTTCATACGCTCTACCATCAGCTCCCATGTGATCACACCATCATTTTCGAATGGCATCTCATGCAGTACAAAGTAACGGACAGCATCCACACCGAACATATTCACAAGCTCGTCTGCGTAGATTACATTTCCTTTTGATTTACTCATCTTTCCGTCACCCTGCAAAAGCCATGGATGTCCGAAAATCTGTTTCGGCAGTGGCAAATCCAATGCCATCAAGAAAATCGGCCAGTAAATTGTATGGAAACGAATGATATCTTTTCCAATCAAATGCAAGTCAGCAGGCCAGTCTTTTTTAAACTGTTCTGTGCTCTCGCCGTCACAGTCATAACCAATACCAGTGATGTAGTTTGTCAGCGCATCAAGCCATACATATACAACATGTTTTGGGTCAAAGTCTACCGGAATTCCCCATTTAAATGAAGTTCTCGATACACAAAGATCCTGAAGCCCCGGCAATAAGAAATTGTTCATCATCTCATTTTTACGGGAAACCGGCTGAATAAATTCCGGATGCGTGTTAATGTGCTCAATCAGTCTGTCCGCATATTTGCTCATTTTGAAGAAATATGCTTCCTCCTGTGCCGGCTGCACCTCACGTCCACAGTCCGGACATTTCCCATCTACTAACTGAGATTCTGTGAAAAATGACTCACAAGGTGTACAGTACATTCCTTCGTAGTGTCCTTTGTAAATATCCCCTTGCTCATATAACTTTTTGAAAATCTTCTGAACTTGTTTCTCATGGTAATCATCTGTTGTACGAATGAACTTGTCATAAGAAGTATTCATCATATCGGCAATCGCCTTCACCTCTCCGGCAACCTTATCTACAAATTCCTTTGGTGAAACGCCTGCTTCCTCCGCCTTCAACTCGATTTTCTGTCCGTGTTCGTCAGTTCCTGTCTGGAAAAATACATCATATCCCTGACTTCTCTTGTATCTTGCAATCGCATCTGCAAGTACAAATTCATATGTGTTTCCAATATGCGGCTTGCCCGATGTGTAGGCAATCGCTGTCGTCATATAAAATTTCTTCTTGTCCATGTTCCTACTCCTTTTTGTATAAAAAATGAAACCCATCTTCCCAACAAAAGTTAAGAAGACGGGTCTGATACCGTGTTACCACTTCTCTTCGCTTATACTTCACAGTATAAACCTTATCAAGTATGTTCATACACCATACTCTTTCGCTATAAAGGGCGAACCCATTGTACTTCACTAAAATCTTTCAGCTTGGCACACCGCTCAGGAGCCATCTTCGATATCTCTTTCATCGTCTCTTCTCAGCTTCATGAGACTTCTCTGTAAATGTCTGAAATATCTACTCTTTCCATCATTGCGTTTCCTGTTTTTAATGTTATCTCACATGAGAAAATCGTATCACAGGATTTTCTCAGTGTCAAGATTCTCATTTTTCTTTTTTATTACAGTTTTTGACCAAAAGAGATGCACCGACACAATGAATCTCTTTTTCCAATCTGATTACAATTGTTCTCCGTTTGTTTTGATCACCTGCTGGTACCAGTAAAATGATTTTTTCTTCAGACGTGCAAAGTCTCCTGTTCCGTCATCATATCTTCTCACATAAATCATTCCGTAACGTTTTGCATATTCTCCGGTAGATGCAGATACAAGGTCAATGCAGCCCCACGGTGTGTATCCTATCAGATCCACTCCGTCTTCCACCGCAAGCTTCATCTGTTCAATATGCTGTCTGAGATAATCGATGCGGTAGTCATCATTCACCGTTTGATCCTCCTCCAGTACGTCTTTTGCTCCTAATCCGTTTTCTACAACCATCAGTGGTAAATGATATCTGTCACTCAAGTCATTCAACGCATAACGCAGCCCTTCCGGATCGATCTGCCATCCCCAGTCTGAGGCTTTCAGATATGGATTTAAAACTCCTCCGAGGATATTTCCCTCCCCGCTCTTTTCTTTTGAATCTGCCGTCTGGCAAGAATACATATAATAAGAAAATGTGATAAAATCTACTGTTCCGTTCTTTAAGATTTCTTCATCTCCTGCTTCTTTCTCCAACACAACTCCCATCTCTTTCAGAAGAGAATCTGCATATGCCGGATATGCTCCGTATGCCTGCACATCTGCGCAGTAATAATTGTAAAGCCGATTGTATTTCTGGCAGACAAGAACATCTTTTGGATTGCATGTCAGCGGATAACTCGCCGCGTAAATCATCATATTTCCGACTTTATATTCCGGATCGATCTCATGCGCCATCTTCACGGCAAGTGCAGATGCAACGAATATGTGATGAAGTCCCTGAAATCTCTGCTGCGGAATGTCCGGCTGTTCCATGAACACCGTAGGATTTTCCAAATCATTTAAAATTCCCTGATTCAAAAGCGCTCCCATCGGCGCCACAGAGCTGTTGATCTCATTAAATGTAAGCCAGTATTTTACCTTCCCTTTATAACGCTCGAAAATTGCGCGGCAATAATTGAGATAATAATCGATCATTTCTCTGCTCACCCATGCATTACATTTCTTCGTCAATCCAAATGGTACTTCATAATGCGAGATGGTAATAATCGGTTCAATTCCGTATTTCAGACATTCATCAATCACTTCCTCATAGTGTCTTAAACCTGCCTCATTTGGCTCTTTCTCGTCGCCGTTTGGGAAAATTCTTGTCCATGCAATTGAAAAACGATAGCATTTGAATCCCATTTCCGCAAATAGTGCGATGTCCTCTCGGAACTTTTCATAGTGACGAATCCCCTCGTGACTCGGATAAAATGTCCCCTCCTCCAACACCGGAGTAATTCGCTTGCTCTGTCCAAATTTTCCTCCTGTACAAATATCAGAAACGGACACACCTTTTCCATCTTCGTTCCATGCACCTTCACACTGATTGGCAGCTGTAGTGCCGCCCCACAAAAATTTTTCAGAAAATCCCATCTTCTTATCCTCCTATCACAAGTCTTTCATTTTCTACGGTTACTCCACCGAGCTCTTCCGCATTGGTGATGATCACCGGAGTGTGAATCTCGCATCCGGCTTTTTGAATAGCATCTATATCAAATTCCAACAGAAGCGCTCCCTTTTTAAAATGCTCCCCATTTCCGATATGTGCCTTGAATGGCTCTCCTTTCAAAGCTACCGTTTCGAGTCCTACATGAATCAACATCTCGATTCCATTGTCGGGTGTGATTCCGATCGCATGTAATGTATCAAATAGATTTTCACACACTCCATCAAAAGGTGCATATACTTTTCCTTCTGACGGCACAATCGCAAATCCTTCTCCGAGGATGCCTGTCGCAAATGTATTATCCTTTACTTCTGTGAGTGAAATCACCTTTCCTTTTACCGGCGCTTCGATTTCTACTTTTCCGGTAAGAACAGCTGCGCTCTTCTGTAATTCTGTTTCTTCTACAGCTTCCTCCTCTGACTCACCCTTTGTGAGAATAAAGGAGAGCACAAAAGAAAGTACGAGTGTCACTGCAAAAATGATTACTGCATATAAAAAGTTTTTCCCTCCGTCTGGAGAAATGAACTGTACCAAAGATGTCATGGACGGAGTCACAAATGCATAAGATTTTACCTGTAAAATTCCTACGATCAATCCACCGATTCCACCGGAAATACACGCTGCAACCATAGGCTTTTTCAACTTCAGAGTAACTCCATACATTGCCGGTTCTGTTACCCCTGCAAGCAGTGCAGATACAGCCGCCGGAAATGCCATCTTTTTCATTTCTTTATCTTTTGTCTTAAATGCTGCTCCAAATGCAGCTCCCGCCTGAGCAGTGTTGCTGCACAACATTACTCAGGCGGGAGCTACATCAAATCATATCCCACACCGGAAATTCCAAGCATAGACGCCGGCACGAATGCCCAGTGCATTCCAGTCATTACGATAAACGGCATAAATCCGGCAAACAGCATCATCGCAAGCCATGGTGCAAACCCATAAATTCCGTTGATTACGAATTGCAGACCATTTCCTATGATTAATCCAAGCGGTGCGATTGCACAGAGGGTAATCGGAGTTACAATCATTACAATCAAAAGCGGTTTCAAAAAGCTTTTTGACCACTCCGGTGTGATTCGATCAACAAGTTTCTCCACATATTTTAAAAGCAGTGTTGATAACATCGCCGGAATAATCGGAGACGAATAACTTCCGTGTACTACCGGTATCACACCAAACAAATATGTCGCACTATCACCGGCAAGCAATAAAACGGAGCGTCTCCAAGTGCATTCATCAAAATATAGGTGTCACTTGTCGTCTGCATCACATTCAAAAGTGTCGGACCGAAAATGACGAGCAGTACCTTCACAAGACCGCCTGCAATAATCGCTGTGAACAGCGGTGTCATACACCCTGCAATAAAGTCCAGCGCCGCAACAATCGGATTGACTTTTTCGGTATGCTCTGCTGCACCGCCTCCAACCGCTGTATCAGAAATACCGATTGCAGCTACTACTTCCTTGTAGACATTTCCCACGGAGTTTCCAATGATCACCTGATACTGTCCCCCCGCAATATTGACTCCCATAACACCCGGAATCTTTTCTACCTCTTTTTTGTTTGGAATACTTTTGTCCTTCAGAACAAATCTTAATCTGGTCATGCAGTGTGCCACCGACGTAATATTCGCAGTTCCACCAACTGCTTTTACGACTGCCTCTGCAATCTGTCTGTTTTTCTCTGCCATAATTTTTTCTCCTTATCGTTACTACGTTTTCTAAAATATCTTCTCGATTCATGTGCACCTGCCCCGAGAAAACAAAAACCTCCCACAACAGAGTCGCTATACGCTGTCTCTGTCATGGAAGGTAATGCCCAAATGGTTACAATCCCTCTCTCGTACATATCCTGTTAATATGCAGAATCAGATATAATTTTTCTTCTTTTGAAAGTATAATACCACATTTTCTTTTAAAATATCGTTCTAACAATTCGACACATGCCGCAATTCCCGGAAACTCATCTTTCATACTCTGATACATGATTCCATTATCCGAATAAAGCATCTTGTTTCCTGCAATCCGATCTAGAAGATACATCAAATGCGAAGAATAACGTGCAAAATTGAATGAATCTCTGTCAATCACAATTCCTATCTCATCTTCCACGATACTGATCGTATCTTCCAAAATCTCCTGATATTGCTTCTTCAGCTAATCAGCCACATCCGTCTTAAGCCTTGTATCATATCGGGCATTTACAAAATTCATTGCAATTCCCGAAGCTTCATTCGGATCTAACTGAACATTGAATCTGCGCTCTATCTGCTTCACCGCATATTTTCCAATGCGTGCCTCCGCCGGAAATGTCTGCTCCACCTCATAAATCAATGGCATCTGTACATCAATATTTTTCTGTGCCCTCTGAATACTAAAGTGAATGTGATCGGACATCGTCACGACCAAATTCGGGTTCATCTCATACCCCAGCTCATTTTTTGCAACCTCCACAAGTTTCGCTGTAAAATGAATCACTTTTTCCGGAATATCCTTGAAAAGTTCAATATACTTTGGGTCAATATCGTAAAATGTCCGTGTGATCAAGTTCAGGTCTTCAACCTCATATGGAGTTTTGGGAAATCCAATACCTTTACCGACAGCAATCAGTTCTTTTCCCTCACCATCGATACAAATGGCAAAATTATTGTTTAATTTCTTAATTACTTGCATCTCTCTCTCCAATAAAAAAACTCCTCAAGACACTAAACACCTCATTTTCACTAAACAGGTACTATTAGTAATGCCTCAAAGAGTAACAATCTAATTTACATGTATATATTAGCAAAATACATTAATTTTGTCCAGCGGCACATTACACAAATATTTCTTGCGATTTTTAGTGGTTTTTACAATAATATTTTTCTTTTTAAATAATCCTATTATTTATTTTACATCTCTTCACTTTCCCCGAATATCGCTTTCAGCACCGCTGAGAATACTGCTACGACAGGCCATTTAATCCAACTTCTTCCCCAGTCAAATGTATACAAACTATATCCAAGATACACTGCCACTGCCGTCACCAGTGGCCAATAGATGGCAGCCCATTTTTCTGTTTTCCTCTCTATCTTTTTGGCTTTCGCCGTATATTCTCCTTCCTGCAGCAATCTGTCGTATGTCTCTCTGACCATACACACCTGAATCAAAAGATAGACCGCAACAGCAACAATCATAAATAAAAAAACAATTCCTGTCACTAACAGGTAATCCGGAAGTCCAAACGCCCCCATCACAATAAGTGGAAGAATTGATATGATGCATAGACTGACACCAATTACAATTCCCATTGTATAACGTTCCGAATACCCTTGTTTTTTCTCTTTGATAATTCCGGTAACGCCGTATTCCAACTCAATGATTTCTGTATCAATATACTGGTATTTTTCCATTTTCATTCCGGTTGTGATAAAAAGAGCGACTGCCGGAATCACCAACAAAATTAATCCAGCAATTCCTAAGCCTCCTGCCACATCTTCACTGATTCCGATCTTTGCGTATTCCGCCATACTTGCCAAATAAATTAATATCACCGGACTCAAAATACACAAAACAACGCCCACTCCGATTCTCTTTGCCGCACAGCGTCTATTCTTTATATATTCCTTTGCCTCCTCCAGAGAAATTTTATAAATTGTTTCACCGCCTGCCGCTTTCTCCACCGTCTCCTCTACAAAAATTTCTGCCTTTTGTGTTTCCTCTATATCATCTCTCAACAGATAATCCGTACTCACGCCAAACACTTGACTCAGCAGCAGAATTTTACTCAGGTCCGGAATAGAAGCGCTGCTCTCCCACTTTGACACAGACTGCCTCGACACGTGAATCTTCTCAGCAAGTTCCTCCTGCGACCAACCATTTTTCTTTCTCAGCTCCATAATCTTTTCCGCTAAAATCATATTATCTCTCCTCCTATATTGAATTTATACCACAACTCTAATCCATTTTCCAGTTGCAATCTACCAACTCCCCTTGAAAATGTGTCAACCGGCAGTTGCAAATCCCGAAAACACGCCTCTTTCTGCTGTCATACATTCGCCGCATCCCACATAAGATACTAAAAACGCTCTGGAGTCTTTTATGAAACAGAAAAAATATTATGTATCGCTTCTGTCATTTTTTCTCGCCATCACCATCTTTCTCACCAGTTGTTCTTCTCCCTCCATTCCGACAAATGCGAATACTGCATTTCAAAATTTTACCCGAAATCTGTTTGAGCAAGATGTCGTTTCCACAACAATCGGTCTGCACTATACCTTGCAAAATCCAGAATCCTACGGTATCAAAGAAATTCCGATTACATATGGTTCCTTCGATGTAGATGAAACTGCTTCCTACGCAGCTCTTGAAAACTGTAGTGCGGTGCTCGATAAATTTTCCTATGATACTCTGTCGAAAGAAAATCAAATCACATACGATGTCCTTTCTTCTTATCTGGATACTGCAAAAAAAGGGATTCCGTACAGTCTCTACGAAGAACCACTCAGTCCGGTCACCGGCATTCAGGCACAACTTCCGGTTCTGCTCGCTGAGTATCAATTTTTTTCTGCAAAGGATATCGAAACCTATTTAGCCCTCCTTAAGACGACACCGCAATACTTTGATTCCCTGATTCAGTTTGAACAGAAAAAATCCGATGCCGGATTGTTCATGGCAGATTACACCGTCGACTCCATTTTGGAACAATGCAACGCATTTCTTGCTATGGGCGATTCTAACTATCTACTATCCACGTTTGAAGAACGGCTCTCTGCACTGGAAAATGTGACAGCGGAACAAAAACAAAGTTATATCAGCCAAAATCATGAACTTCTTTCTTCTTCGATTTTGCCCGCCTACGAGCACCTTGTGTCTGCACTCACTAAGCTCAGAGGCTCTGGTAAAAATACGAAAGGTCTCTGCAATTTGCCAAACGGAAAGGATTACTATGCTTATCTTGTTTCCCGTGACACAGGTTCTCCCCATACGGTAGAAGAAATTCAAAAACGAATCTATGCTCAGATTAGCTCCGACCTCATTGATATGCAGACAGTTGCCGCCAAAAATCCAACTCTCTCTCAGGAAACTTCCGTCACTTACGACGTTCCGCCTTCTGCCATCATACAGGATTTGGAGCAAAATATTACTGATGCATTTCCAAAACCTGCAAATGTCACCACGCGGATTAAATATGTCCCAGACGCATTGGAACCATACTTAAGTCCCGCATTTTACATGATACCTTCCATCGACAATACTTCCGAAAATGTCATCTATATCAATCAGGCTCATACTATGGAAGATATTAGCCTGTTTACGACATTGGCGCACGAAGGCTATCCGGGACATCTCTATCAGACTACCTACTATGCCAATACCAATCCGGACCCACTCCGAAATCTTTTAAATTTCAGTGGTTACGTGGAAGGCTGGGCGACCTACGCTGAAATGTGCTCCTATTATCTGAGTTCTTTGGAAAAACCGTACGCCACGCTGCTGCAAAAAAACAGCTCTGTCCTCCTCGGGCTTTATGCGGCTGCCGACATCGGTATTCACTACGACAATTGGAGTCTTGCACAGACCACTCAGTTTTTTACTTCTTACGGAATCAAAGATGAGAAGGCAATTGGAGAAATTTATGAGTTGATTATCTCTGATCCTGCCAATTATTTAAAATATTATGTAGGATATGTGGAAATTTTAGATTTGAAAAAAGCGTCACTCAAAAAGAAGAAAGAAAAGTTCTCACAAAAAAAATTCCATAAATCGATATTGGATATTGGTCCCGCTCCGTTTGATGTAGTGGAAAAATGGTTGTGATCTGCATACAATATAGCAATACCATTATGAAAGAAAGGGAATTTATGTATATCCTTTTTAGTATTTTCATCATCATATTACTGTTTTTCCTTGTAATCAATCACTCTCGAAAAAAATGTATTATACGTAAAATCTGCTGTATGACACTGGAAGAAAAATGTAATTTGCTAAATGCTATCATTGAACCGATGGGATTTTCCTATCTGGCTGATCAGGACATTTTTACTTCCACACGTGATGCCTGGCAGCGCAAAATGGGATATCAGTCACTTTATAACCGAGGCGCTGTCCATTTTAATATGGTGTTCGACTATCTTCCGGTCTACTTTGACTACAACGATAAAACCTGGATGATTCAGCTCTGGAAAGGACAATACGGAGTCAACACCGGAGGGGAAATCGGCGTATACTATACAGACCACATTGTCTCACAGGAACAACTTGACACCACATTATTCCAAGCGGTCGACGATCCGGATATGTTAAAAATGTCAATGGAGCTGATGCGAGATGGGAAATGTGTTTTTCGGCTGACCTGCGTTCATTGGTGGCTCACCGGATTTTCTATGGGGTTATTTTCATGGCCAAAACAGCTCTCCCTGAATGCCTCCATCACCTTTCCAGACTGTGCAATGATGAATGCATTTATCGAAGGGCTCCTAAAACAGTCTTACTGTCGATGTGACCTCACCATCTGCGGACTGACATTGACTTTTGACATGAAACCTCTTTGCCGCCATAAAAATTGTCTGCAAAAATTAGCTGCCTGGTTCTCTCAATGGAAAAACCGCATGTTTTGTTGGCTCTTTTTATTTGCTACTCGACCATTTTGTCTTTCTTTAGATCGGCTTCTCTATCTTTACTATTTTCTTCCGTTTGCATTTCGAAAGACAATGTATGTTCGTGGCTACAAACGAAAATATATTCGCCGTTGTGGCTGTAGGAGGCAATAATTATGGGATATGAAACAAGAATTTCAAAAGCATTTGAGGGGGCATTAAAGCTCCCTCTCAGTGACAATTCTAAGTATGTTCTGTTCAGTGACTGCCATCGGGGAGTTGGCACTTCCAATGATAATTTTCTAAAAAACCAGCATTTATATTTTGCAGCCTTACAACACTATTACCAAAATAATTTTACCTATATTGAATTGGGCGATGGGGATGAACTTTGGGAAAACCGATCCTTTAACCGGATCCTTGAAATACACAGCAATGTTTTTTGGCTTCTGTCCCAGTTCTACTATCAAAAACGGCTGTATTTGATCTACGGCAACCACGATATTGTAAAACAGAATTCCTCTTTTGCCACCTTGAAATGTAAGATTTATTATTGCGATGCAACCCAATGTTACCTTCCGTTATTTCCAGGTATTACGTTTCAATCTGGGATTATTCTCTGGGATAAAAATCATAAAAAAGACATTTATCTCACTCACGGACACCAAGCTGATTTTTTTAACAGCACCCTTTGGAAAACAGCTCGTTTTCTTGTACGTTATGTCTGGGGTCCACTGGAACAAATCGGTTTTTCCAATCCAACCAGTGCCGCACGCAATCACACAAGAAAGCAGAAAATCGAAGAACGACTTACCCGATGGGCAAAAAACGAAAATCGTATCCTCATTACAGGACATACCCACCGCCCGATGCTCGGCACAAAAGATTCCCCTTATTTTAATACCGGAAGCTGCGTGCACCCACGGTGTATCACCTGTATCGAAATCGAACACCGATGTCTGACGCTCGTGAAATGGTGCCTGGATATCCACGAAGATATGAGTCTGTATGTCTCACGAGAAGAATTAGCCGGACCAATTTGCGTGGATGAATATTAATTGGGGACGTAGTAAAGCTCAAAAAGGGACAGGGCAAAGTGCAAAAAAGGGACGTAGTAAAATTCAATTTTACTACGTCCCCAATTGTTATAAATTTATATTCCCGCTCTTACCGGATGCGCTCAATCTTGACATTGCACGTGCCAAGGATGCAGAAGAAATATGGTATTCCTGTATGCTTTGTTTCTGTCTGAGTTGTTCTTCTGCACGCTCTTTTGCTTCCTGTGCTCTTTTTACGTCAATCTCTTCCGGACGTTCTGCTGTATCTACAAGCACATAAACTCGTCCGTGAGATACTCGTGCGAACCCGCTTCCGACAATCGCAATCTGCCATGTCCCATCTGGCATCTTAATCTTCAATTCTCCGCAATCAATTGCCATGATCACACTCTCATGATGTGCCAGCACTTCCCGCTGTCCATCCAGTGCCGGAATAATCACTCCGGTACACGGACCATCATAAAAGAGATGGTCACTGGCAATTAATCTGATACTAAATGTAGTTTTCATAACACTCAGCTCCTTTTAATGTTCCATTGACTTTGCTTTTTCAATCACATCATCAATTGTACCGACATTAAAAAATGCAGCTTCCGGATACTGATCCATCTCACCATCAATGATTGCTTTAAATCCGCGGATTGTCTCTTTTAATGGAACATATCTTCCCGGAATTCCTGTAAAGTTTTCCGCTACAAAGAATGGCTGAGATAAAAATCTCTGTACCTTTCTTGCCCGGTAAACAGTTGTCTTATCTTCTTCTGATAACTCTTCCATACCTAAGATGGAAATGATATCCTGAAGTTCTTTATATTTCTGCAAGATAGCCTGTACATTTCTTGCTACTTCATAGTGTTCTTCTCCCACAACATCTGCTTCCAGAATACGAGAGTTTGATTCGAGCGGATCTACCGCCGGGTAAATTCCCTGTTCTACAATCTTTCTTGACAATACAGTTGTCGCATCCAAGTGGGCAAATGTTGTCGCCGGAGCCGGGTCAGTCAAGTCATCAGCCGGCACATAAACAGCCTGTACAGATGTTACAGAACCATTTTTTGTAGACGCGATTCTCTCCTGCAGTTCACCGACTTCATTTGCAAGAGTTGGCTGATATCCTACTGCTGAAGGCATACGTCCAAGAAGCGCGGAAACTTCTGAACCAGCTTGTACGAAACGGAAAATATTATCAATAAACAACAATACATTCTGATGTTGTTCATCACGGAAATATTCTGCCATGGTAAGCCCTGTCTCAGCCACACGCATACGCGATCCAGGCGGCTCGTTCATCTGACCGAACACCAAAGCAGTCTTGTCAAGAACCCCTGACTCTTTCATCTCCGACCACAAGTCATTTCCTTCTCTGGAACGTTCTCCTACTCCGGTAAAGATAGAATATCCTCCATGCTCTGTTGCGATATTACGAATCAATTCCTGAATCAACACGGTCTTACCTACACCGGCACCACCGAACAGACCAATCTTACCACCTTTTGCATATGGAGCCAAAAGATCGATAACTTTGATACCTGTCTCCAAAATTTCTACTACAGGACTTTGTTCTTCAAATGTAGGAGCATCTCTGTGAATTACCCAATGCTCTTCATTCTCCAAAGACTCACCGCCATCAATTGTATCTCCAAGAACGTTAAATAAACGCCCCAATGTCTTATCTCCTACAGGTACTTTAATCCCTGATCCGGTTGCAGTTACTTCCATATCTCTGCTCAATCCTTCACTGGCATTCAGCATGATACAACGTACTGTATTATTTCCAATGTGCTGTGCAACTTCCATCACGCAGCGTTTCCCATTGTTATCTACTTCCAACGCATCTTTGATATATGGAATATCATTATTTTCAAATTCCACGTCAACGACAGGTCCCATAACCTGTACGATTTTCCCTTTATTCATGCGTTTGCAACCTCCCTTCTGTTATTTTGCTTTCTTCTTTTTCTGTGCTTTTGCACCACTGATTACCTCTGTGATCTCCTGCGTAATGGCAGCCTGTCTCACTCGGTTAAATTCGATATTCAGATTACGCAAAATTTCTTTTGCACTCTTTGTGGCACCATCCATTGCCATCATTCTTGAATTCTGTTCACTACAGAACGACTCAACAAGTGATCCGTAAATAAATCCAGTCACATAATTCGGAATGATACAATCCAATACATCCTTTGGTGTCGGAAGCATCGGAATCTCATCCAGCTGAATTCCCGCCGGGACCTCACAAAATGCTCCTGACTGAAGTGGAAGCAGCTGCTTTGTCTCAGCCACCATCTCCACGGCATTCTCCATTCTCGTATAAATAATATGCACCTCATCCAATTCTTTTCGATTGAATAAATCTAACATCTTCTCAGCAATCACTCTTGCGCGGTGCATCGTTGGCTTTTGCACTGTGTATTTAAAAGAAGTATCTACATCCACATTTTTCTTTTGAAAATAACTTCTTCCAAGCTGTCCCAGCACAAACAACTCATTATGTCCCGGCTTATCCAAAAACTCCTGAGCCAGCTTGATAACATTATGGTTATATCCTCCTGCAAGACCTTTATCTGCCGTTACCACAATATAGCCTTTCTTTCTGTCAGCTTCTTTTATCTCCGGGCACTCATCAAAATACTGATGTTCGATCCCACCCTGCATATGTCCAAGAATACCGGCAATCATGATTTGCAATGTATAAAAATACGGCTCTGTCTCTTCCAAATTCTTTTTCGCTTTCTGTAAATTAGAAGAGGCAATCATATGCATAGCACTCGTGATCTTCATCGTATCTTTTATACTTTTCATTCTGCTTTGCAGCTCTCTTGTATTTGCCATACTAACACCTGCTCTTGAATTCTTTTGCTAACTCTACAATTTTATCAATTAATTCGTCGGACAATACTTTCTTTTCTTCAATTTCATTTACAATCTCTGCATGTTCTATTTCAAAGAAATTCAGCATATCCTTCTGGAAATCTTTGATTTTTGAAATCTCTACATCAACTAATACTTTATGTGTTGCCACGCACAACGTGATAACCTGTTCATGTAAACTCATTGGATGGCACAGTGGTTGTTTTAACAGTTCCATCAAACCTTTACCATATTGTAACTGCTCTTTTGTTGCTGCATCCAAATCCGAACTAAACTGTGTAAACACTTCCATCTCACGGAACTGTGCAAGGTCGATACGGATACTTCCGGCAACTTTTTTCATTGCCTTTGTCTGTGCTGCTCCACCTACACGCGATACAGAAAGACCTACATTGACTGCCGGTCTCATACCTGCAAAAAACAGATCACTCTCAAGGAAAATCTGTCCGTCTGTAATAGAAATTACGTTAGTAGGAATATACGCAGAAACGTCTCCTGCCTGTGTCTCAATAATCGGAAGTGCGGTAATCGAACCACCACCAAGCTCATCACTCAATCTGCTGGAACGTTCCAACAATCTTGAATGCAAGTAAAATACATCTCCAGGATATGCCTCACGTCCAGGAGAACGTTCCAATAACAACGATAATGCACGATATGCAACTGCATGTTTTGATAAATCATCGTACACAATCAGCACATCTTTCCCTTTGTGCATAAAATACTCTGCAAGCGCTGTTCCTGAGTACGGTGCAATATATTGTAACGGTGCAGAATCACTCGCTGTCGCAGATACAACAATCGAATAATCCATGGCATCATTTTTTGTAAGAGTTGATACAATTTTTGCAATTGTAGATGCTTTCTGTCCGATTGCAACATAAATACAGATAACATCTTTTCCTTTTTGGTTGATGATCGTATCTGTTGCAATAGATGTCTTACCTGTCTGTCTGTCACCGATAATCAACTCTCTCTGTCCGCGTCCAATCGGGAACATAGAGTCAATTGCCAGGATTCCTGTCTCAAGCGGAACACTGACTGATTTACGATCAATAATTCCAGGTGCCTCTTGTTCAATCGGACGGTATCCGTCAGAAGGAATATCTCCTTTTCCATCAATTGGTGCTCCCAGAGCATCCACAACTCTTCCTAAGTATGCATCTCCAACCGGAATTCCGGCTTTCTTTCCTGTTCTTGTTACCTTTGTACCTTCTTTGATTCCTGTGTCTTTTCCAAGTAAAATGACACCGATCTCATTTCTTCTGATATCCTGAACCATACCTTTTACGCCTGTTTCAAAGATAACAATCTCTCCATACATTGCATGGTCAATTCCGTAAACAGTTGTAATTCCGTCACTGATCCAGATAACAGTTCCGACCTCCTGGTCTTTTGTTTCTAACTCATAATTTTCTATCTCGCTTTTCAAAATAGAAATAATTTCTTCTGAACTAATTGAGCTCACACTTTCACCTCCAGATCAATCTTAACTGGTTCATACGGCCACGCAGACTCCAGTCATATTCATAGTCTTTCACATGCAAAATAAATCCTCCGAGCAGCTTATCATCCTGTTCAAGCTGCCACTCTACTTCTTTTACATGATACTTTTTACATAAAAATGTTTTCATTTGCTCTAACTGCTGTTCACTAGGGCAATCCACATACGTAAGAACTGCCGGTAAAATTCCGTTCTGTTCGTTATAGTACTCTTTGTATGCGGAAAATATATCTTCAATTACTTCTACGCTATGGTAGTCGCATAAAATTTTCAGGAAATTTTTGATTTCCTTTTGAAATACTTTTTCTATAATGCTGTGTTTTACCTGAATTGGAATAATCGGACTCATCAGGGAGGTTCTAAGCTTTGGCACTTTCTTGAAAGCTTCTTCTGTCTCTTCTATGATCGTTTTGTCAATTCCTAACTCATAAAGAACTTTCGCATAATTAATTGCCGTTTGCGTCATTTTGCTCACCTACCTGGGATAAAAATTGTCCGTATAGTGCCTGATTTGCCGCCGCATTTTTCTGCTCTCCAAGCATTTTTGAAACTGCCACAAGTGCAAGATTGGCAACTTCTTTTTCCATGCCGCGCACTGCTTTTTCTCTGTCTAATTCCACAGTCTTTCTCGCATTGTCAATGATTTTTCCAGCCTGCTCATCTGCCTCTTTGACAATTCTTGAATATTCTTCCTGTGCTCTTGCCTTTGAATTTTCCACAATTCTCAAAGATTCGTCATGTGCATCATTCAACGAATTCTCATACTGAGCTTTCAACTGCATAGCATCCTGTTCCGTCTTTTTTGCAGTTTCAAGCTGAGTTTTGATCATTTCATCTCTTTTCTCAATGATTCCCATAACCGGCTTGTACAAAAACTTTCTCAGCAGCAAATACAGTACCAATATGTTAATAATGGTGATAACAAGGTTTGAAACACTTAAACTAAGCATCCTGATAACCTGCCTTCCTGTATATTATTTGTTAATATTCACACCGTTGTCTGATACGTGAACTATAAAAATTATTTTAAGAATAAGATGATTAATAATGCGATAACGAAACCGTAAATAGCTGTTGCTTCGGCTAAGGCACATCCAAGTAAGAGTGATTTACTGATCTTGCTCTCTGCTTCCGGCTGTCTTGCGATTGCATCCACTGCTTTTGATGTTGCGATACCAATACCGATACCTGCTCCAATACCTGTTAAAACTGCAATACCTGCTCCAATTGCGATTAATGTTGTTGACATAATAATTTCTCCTTTTCTTCTCTTTTTGTAATTATTCTAGTGCTTCTTTTATAAATAGTGATGTTAAAAATACAAACACATACGCCTGAATCAATCCATCGAAAATGTCGAAGTAAAAACTGAATGGAATCGGCAGTAAAGCCGGCATGATAATCTTGATCAATTCCATTACTACAAATGCTCCCAAAACATTTCCGAAAAGACGCATGCACAATGACAATGGCTTGATAAATATCTCAAGGACATTGATTGGTGCGATAATAGGCATCGGCTCCGCAAAGCTCTTTACCCATTTCTTTAACCCTTTCTGATGAAACCCTGCGTACTCAATTAAAATAATACTCATAATTGCAAGCGCTGCAGTCACATTCATATCCTTTGCCGGCGGCTTAAATCCTAGAAGCCCTATCAAGTTAGCAATTCCAATATAAATGCCAACTGACATCAAATACGGAATGTATCTCTTTCCCTCTTTTCCAATAATCTCTTCAAAAAAGTGGTTCATTCCGCCAACTGCCGTCTCTAAAATAAGCTGTTTTTTACTTACACGTTCGACCGACAGATTCCTAACGAGGCAGATACATAGCAACGTGACGACTGCCATAATAATCCAGGTAACTACAACCGATTCTGAAATAGGAATACCTCCGAAAATCGGAATAGTAAATGCTGTCTCGCAGTTTAATTCTTCTAATAATTGCGTTCCTAAATTTTCCGTATCTATTCACTCCCTTTCCTCATTTTTCGTTCGACTTATTATACAACTTTGATTTTGAGATACAATCCGCAATCCGCGAATAATTTGACGAATATCATTTGTTTTTTTCAGCAGTTTGTACATTGTATTTTTAGAAATGCGTGTATGGCTCATATTTTAATAACGATTCATCCCCCTACAATTGTTCCGCCGTCTCATCTTCCGATAAAAAACGTTCCAAAGACTGGGCCATTGCAATTGCTCGAATTACAGCACTTTTCGCCATGTCCATGTGAATACTTTCAAGTCCATTTAATCCCACAAGGGCGTATTGTTGCGCTAACGTATAATCTCTCATATTGAACCTCCTGCATCTTTGTTATTTTCATCCAAATTTTACATAGTTGCATTATAACATATAACAAAGAAAAAAATGGAGGAGTTAATGATTTCTGTAAACCATTAACTCCTCCATATCCTCAATTAGTTGCCAGCCATACACTTGCCATAATCCCAGCCAGCGTTGCAGCAAGTGCCCCGGCAAGTGTATATCTGGTCTTTCGCACTTTCGCCGCCATAAAATATACGCTCATCGTGTAAAATATTGTCTCTGTACAGCTCATCATAATCGAAGCAATCAAACCAATTCTGGAATCCGTGCCATATTCTTTAAATATATCTAGTACCAATCCCGTTGCCGCCGAGGAAGAAAACATTCTCACAATCGCAAGCGGAACCAACTGTGATGGAAATCCAACATATGCCGTCATTTTCCCGATTATTTCTGACAAAAAATCCAAGAAGCCGGAAGCTCTCAATATTCCGACTGCCACCATAAGTCCGATTAACGTCGGCATAATTTTAATCACTGTAAAAAATCCGCTTTTTGCTCCCTTGATAAAGTCATCATATACATTCACTTTATTAAATACACCATAAGCAACAATTCCTAAAATAGTAACCGGAACAATAAAATCTGATAAATATAAAAGAAGCTTCATAAATTACTCCTGTTTTCGTAATCTATAAAATATATGTACTTCATTAGCTAAACATACTAAATCAATCACCTTCTCTGAGAAAATCCCTCAAATTATCAATAAATAATACAACTTCCGTTCCCGCTTTTCTTCTTATAGTTTCTTCTTTATTATGTAAAAATACATCGCAATCAGCAATAACGATGCCAGAATCCAAGCCACCGGACTAGCCATACAGATTCCAAAATAGCTTTTATATCGTGAAGCAACAATTGCTGTTACACCTCTTCCCACAAGCTCCGCAATTCCCGCCATCATCGGAAGTAAACCAAATCCCATACCCTGAATTCCGTTTCGATATAAATTGACCACTGCCAAAGGGATAAAGAATACACCTACACATTTCAGATAAATGTCTACAGAACCAAGGATATTTGTCAAGTCTCCGGACAAGAACAATACCGTCAGGTATTTCCCGACCGTAGCAATCAAAACTCCTGTCACGATTGCATATGCAAATGAAATCAATGTTGCTGACTTAAATCCATCTCGAATGCGTTTGATTTTTCCTGCTCCCACATTTTGTGCGGAATAGGTGGCAAGCGTCGTCCCCATAGCAACGAATGCCTGTGATACCAACTGCTCAATCTTACTTGCTGCTGTAAATGCAGCTACCATTGTAGAGCCGAGCACGTTCAACGCAGACTGTACCATCATTGTTCCAATCGCCGTGATTGAATACTGAAATGCCATAGGAAGTCCTATACTCAACTGAATTCTTGCCATTTTCCAATCCATTGTCCAGTCCTCACGATGCATCTTAAGCACTGGAACTGCCTTTATAATATACACAAGGCAAAGAATTCCTGATACTCCTTGTGAAATAACAGTCGCATACGCAGCTCCCGCCGCTCCCATATGAAACACGATAATAAATACCAAATCCAAGACAATATTAAGCAGTGCTGCCAAAATCAGAAAATACAACGGCACCTTACTGTTTCCAAGTGCCCGCAAAATACTTGACAGCAGATTATAAAGCACCTGTGCCACAATCCCGGCACAGATAATCATAATGTATTCATAGGCATCTGCAAAAATATCAGACGGTGTATTCATGAATGTCAAAAGCTTATGCATTCCCAGCATACTTATAATCGTAATCACAACCGAAATCACCGCCGACAGCACTGCTGCCATCGCAACAGTCTTTCGCATCCCTTTCATATCTCCCGCACCAAATCTTTGCGCAGTCATCACCGTAAAACCGGCAGTCAGTCCAATCAGACTTGTAATGATCAGAAACATAATCGTTCCCGTCGATCCGACTGCCGCCAATGCTTTTGTTCCAACAAACTTTCCAACTATGATCGTATCCGCCATACTGTAAAACTGCTGAAATACGTTGCCCAAAAAGATTGGAACCGTAAAATTAAAAATCACTTTTGCAGGATTTCCTACCGTCATATCTCTTTCCATCAATATTACCCCCTTGTTAATTCTTCCCTGCACAAATTGAGCGCAGCTTCAATCACCTTATCCATATCATAATATTTGTAGCTTCCCAAACGCCCTCCAAATATCACATTCCTCTCCTTCTTCGCAAGCTCCTGGTACTGCTCAAACAGCCGATTGTTCTGCTCATCATTTACCGGATAATACGGTTCCATTCCCACTTTCCATTCCAGCGAATACTCTCTTGAAATAACCGTTTTTTCCTGCATTCCAAACTCAAAATGCTTGTGCTCAATAATACGCGTATACGGAACCTCTCTTTCCGTATAATTCACAACTGCATTTCCCTGATAGTTGTCCGTATTCAATACTTCTGTCTCAAATCTTACCGAACGATACTGAAGCGCCCCCAACTGATAGGAAAAATACTCATCAATCATGCCTGTGAACACAGTCTTTTCTGCAATGTCCGGATTTTCCTTGATAAAGGAAAAATAGTCCGTATCGGTCTTCACCGGGATCCCATCCAGCATCTTTTCCACGATTCTTGTGTATCCGCCAATCGGAATTCCCTGAAAACGGTCATTAAAATAATTGTTGTCATAGGTAAAACGCACCGGCAAACGACGAATAATAAATGCCGGAAGCTCCTTACACTCCCTTCCCCACTGTTTTTCAGTGTATCCCTTTACCAGTTTTTCAAACACATCTTTTCCGACAAGAGACAGTCCCTGCTCCTCTAGATTCTTTGGCTCTGTAATTCCCGTCTCAGCCACCTGCTGCACAATCTTTTCTTTCGCCTCCTGTGGCGTTTTGATCCCCCACATTTTGCTGAATGTATTCATATTAAACGGCAAATTATAAAGTTCATCTTTGTAAACAGCAATCGGCGAATTGATATAATGATTAAATTCTGCAAACTGATTGATATAATCCCACACCTCTTTATTGGACGTGTGAAAAATATGTGCTCCATACTTGTGCACCTGAATTCCCTCTATTTCCTCACAATAAATATTTCCGGCAATGTGATTTCGTTTTTCAATCACAAGGCATTTTTTTCCACTTTTCTTTGCTTCATGTGCGAAAACCGCACCAAAAAGTCCTGCTCCCACAATCAAATAATCGTATTTCATATTTTTTCTCCATTATTTTGTCTTATCTCTCCTCATTTTAGACAATTCAGCTTAGAATCGCAATATTTTTCTCCATTGATTTTCCCTTTTTATTGCACTAAAATAGTATTTAGAAAATTAGGAGGTGTTATTTTATGGGTGCAAAACAACAAGCTTACAAAAAACTTGCAGATACCATGATCAAAAATTTTTCCAAAAGAAATATCGAGGCTTTCTATTGTGATGATCGAAATCAAGCAGTTTCATTGGCAATGGAAATGATGAAAGATGGATGCACCGTCGGTTTTGGCGGTTCTGAGACATTGAACGAAATCGGAATTTTAGATACAGTCAAGAATTCTTCTTTGACTTTAATTGACCGGAACACCGCAAAGACTCCGGAAGAGAAAAAAGAGATGTATTTTAAAAATGCGATGGCAGATTATTTTTTGATGAGTTCCAACGCCGTTACGATTGACGGAGAGTTAATCAATATCGACGGTAACGGTAACCGCGTTGCCTGTCTCATTCACGGTCCGGAGCACGTCATCCTCATTGTCGGGATGAACAAAGTAGTCACAGATGTAGAATCCGGAGTTGCCCGCGTCAGAAACGTCGCTTCCCCTGCAAACGCCGCTCGTCTCGGAACAAGAACTCCTTGTGGAGCAGTCGGACATTGTGGCAACTGCAATTCTCCTGACTGCATGTGCTGTCAGGTTGTCATTACAAGGCACTCCAGACACACCGGAAGAATCAAAGTTATCTTAGTTGGCGAAGAATTAGGTTATTAAGAATTTCTTAAAGGGGACGTAGTAAAATTGAATTTTACTACGTCCCCTTTTGAATATTTCAACAATATTTTTGAATGATTTCCTGCATTTTGTCAAACTGCTGCTCCATCTCATCCACCAATTTGAACTGTGTGCGGGCACGAACCAGATTGTGCTCTGGATACGCTGTTTTAAAGTAAGTGTCTCCCTGAAGATAATCTGTCAGGAAACGGATTCCGCACTCTAATGTCATCAGTCTTGCCCCCCAAGGCAAGCTTTCTTTTTCTTCCTGTGTCAACACATCACCAGTACCTTCCAAATAGCCTTTTACATATGTGTCATACAGAGAAATATCAAAGTGAACCAAATCTAGATCCTTCTCATCTTCCGCCGCTGTGGCAGCACCAAAGCGAACCGAATCTCCGAAGTCATTTGCCGCAAGACCAGGCATAATTGTATCTAAATCGATAATACAAAGTCCTTTTCCAGTCTTTGCATCAAATAAAATATTATTTAACTTTGTGTCATTATGTGTAACACGCAACGGAAGTGTTCCTTCTTCCTGCTGTTTTACAAGCACTCCACAATCCTCTTTTCTATTTAATGCAAACTCAATTTCTTTCTTGCAAGAAGCTGCTCTGTTCTTAATATCACGCTTTAACGACATCTGGAATGCCTCAAATCGTTTTACCGTATTGTGGAAATCCGGGATTGTCTCATTCAACTCAGACGCTGGATAATTGCCAAGCTGTTTTAAGAAATGTCCGAAACTGTTTCCCGACTGATAGAACTGTTCCGGTTTCTCCACAGACTGGAAACATACCGAATCATGGATGAAGTGATAGCTTCTCCAAGGTTGTCCCTCGTTATCCTCAAAATATGTACATCCATTCTTTGTCTTAATCGCGGCAAGTGTCTCCCTATCCGGATCACCGCCTTCTTCTCGAATCACATTTCTCAAATACTCAGTCACACGGAAAATATTTTCCATAACTCCGGCAGGATCTTTGAATACATTGTTGTTTACTCTCTGCAAAATATAACACAACTCATCTTCTCCATCTACCGGCATATATACTGCATATGTCTCATTAATATGTCCTTCACCAAATGGCTTTACATAACTGCACTGTGTTCCAAAACCAAACGCGTACAATGCATCTTCAAGATTTCTGTTATTTCCTACTCCGTCAATCTTTCTTCTAGTCGAAAATACAACTTCGCCCTCTTCTACTTTTCTCTTTGACTCAATTGTACAGTTCGCCTTTACTACACTTCCAAGACCGATATGTGCGCCGCATCCCACAAAAGAATCATGGTCTACCACCGAACCACTATTTACCAAAACACCATGCTCAATCACAGTATTTGTGTTCACTACCGCATTCTGCATAATAAAACTTCCCTCGCCAATCTTTGCACTCGGGCTTACTACTGCAGACGGATGAATAATTGCCGGAACATTGTATCCAGCCTCCAGCAATTGTTCTGTCCAATACAAACGCATTCCATTATCTCCAAGACCTGCCACTGCCGTGTCATACTTTTCCAAAAACGCTTTATAATCACAGCATTTTCCTATAATGTCTGTTCCTATAACAGCATCATCTAAAAATACAACCTCTTCGTATCCAAGTATTTTAGCCGTCTCCTGAATCATATGACCAAATCCGCCAGCACCTAAAATCAATAAATTGTTCATCGTAATCTTCTACGAGCAAATCTGCTCATGCTTCCCCTTTCACTATAATTTTTCTTCATTATAACATTTGTATCTGCTTCTGTCTCCCTTTTCATAAAATAATATTTTGTTTGGTCGTATTCATTTCATACCACTCATTGAGCGTGTTGTAAACATACAACTTTCACGCTCAAAATATTTCTTAAGAATTTCAAACTCTCCGCCCTCTCCCCATCATCATCGCAAACACCACTCCCACAGCCGTGCTGATTGTAGTCGCCACAATCCCAGCACCTACAATCCCAGCCGGGTTCACACTTCCATATTGGCTGCGATATGCGATAATATTAATCGGTATCAACTGCAATGAGGAAATATTCAGAATTAAAAATGTACACATATCCCGGCTTGCAATTGTCTTATCTCGATTCGGATTGATTTCCTGAAGACTCTTCATCGCCATTAATCCTGCCGGTGTCGCTGCCCAGCCAAGTCCCAGAAAATTAGCAATCATATTTGTTGTAATATGTTCATTCGCTTTATGCCCTCTTGGAATATCAGGGAACAAAATCCGCACAATCGGTTGGATTTTTCTGGATGCTGCCTTGATGATTCCTGCCTTTGTTGCTATTTCCATCAAACCGACCCAAAAAGACATCACTCCCATCATCGTAATACAAAGCGTCACTGCCTCCTTAGAAGAATCCAATGCCGCATTCGTAATTTCCGGCATCTTTCCGTTAAATGCTCCAAACAAAATTCCAATTACAATCATACCTGCCCAAAGATAATTTAGCATCAGTTCACCACATTTATTTTTTATAAAATGTATGCAGGAGGTTTTCAACTTATGTTCCTGTTCACGCCACGCCAGTCGCAGTAAATGAGTCCTCATGTAAACATGAACTCATTTACTATTGACTGATGTGTGAACTGTAACCAAATTATCAATCCGGTTCAGTATATTTCTTCTCTTCTCATCAAATAGCAGATTCTTGTTATATTGATAATAACGCTCGCACTCATAATTTTGCAAAAACTGTACGCTGTAAAAATTAGTGTTCAGCTCTGTCACAAACACAGTCATCTCCTGACTATTGCCAAATGCAATCTCCATAAAATCAAATCCATACTCCAACATTTGTCCTGCTGCATCCAGTTCTTTTTGATACGCCTCATTTTCTTTGGCAAATTCCTTTTTCACAAGTTCAAATGTCGCTTCATGTTCCGGATTTCCCGCTTCTTTTAGTAACTTTTCATATTGCTCCAATTTCCCAATTGTCTGCTTCAACGCATACCCTTCTTCACGATTTAGTATTTTTGCTTTTTTCTTTGACTTCAATGTCTGCTCCATCTCCTCGCAAATCTGTTTCAGAGATAGTGCCCCACTTTTATATTCCTTCAGTTTTTCAAACAGAACCGTAATGCTCGCTTCTTTCTTGTATGTCTGTCGAAATGCCTCTACTGTCTTTGCAAGTACAAGACTTACAACACTTAACTTTTCATCAAACGATGCATGTCCGACTTTTTTCACAAGAATCGGATCGATTTTTCCCTGCATCACCTGTTCAATCTGGTAATCTGCCTGATATTTATAATAAAGCTCCAAATAATTTGCAAAATCTTTTGCTATCTTCGGATACTGAATATACTGCACTACAACCTCCCAGTCTACTGTGATTTCGAGTTTTTCATATACCTGAATCAGACGTGATAAATCCTCCCATCCTCGCGGAGTTGCAAACAACATTCCATCCACAGTTGTCTCCATCTGATAGAAATATGCCACTCTCGTTGTCAGATAAGAAATCACCGCCGGATGAATATCCTGCACATACGCATATTCTTTCCAAACCGAAAAATCCGGCTCCACCTCAATTTTCTTCACACGATCCATAGTCACCACGTCAAACTCACGCACTGATTTGTTATATTCTGGTGGGTTTCCCGCAGCCACAATAATCCACCCTTCCGGAATGGCATGATTTCCAAATGTTTTATATTGAAGGAACTGAAGCATCGCCGGCGCCAATGTCTCCGAAACACAGTTGATCTCGTCGATAAACAAAATTCCTTCTTTGAGGCCACTTTCTTCAATTTTATTGTACACCGATGCAACAATTTCGCTCATTGTATATTCCGTCACTGAATATTCATTTCCATCATATATGTGCGTTGAGATAAACGGAAGCCCGATAGCGCTCTGTCTCGTATGGTGCGTAATTGTATATGCGACAAGACCAATTTCACACTCTTTAGAAATCTGCTCCATGATCTGCGTTTTTCCAATTCCCGGCGCCCCAATCAGAAAAATCGGCCGCTGTCTCTGCGATGGAATCTCATAATTTCCTTCTTCATCCTTCAACAAATATGCCTCTATTGCATGTTTTATTTCCTGTTTTGCTCTCTTTATATTCATTCTATTCTTTTTTCCTCCAACTCTTCCGGTTCTATAATCAGTTTTATCGCCCAAACCGGCACATCTACATCCCGATAATCTTCTTTTAGAAATACAAATGCAACCTCATAGTTTGGACGCTTTGCCGGAAATGTTCCATACCCATCCGTAAAATAAATTAACCCTTTTAATCTGTGAAATGCTTTCGCCTTTAGCAATTGGTTGACATATCCAAACACCGGACGAAAATCCGTCCCTCCAAATCCTTTTACCTCAAAATGCTCCATATATTCATCCAACTCCTGCCGATTTGTAATCACTACATCCGACTGCACTTTATCATCGCACTGAATGACATGCACATTTATTTTTCGAAAGAAACTTTCTGATTTACCCAAAATACTGAACGTTTCCTCCAGAAATTTTTTTATTAACTCTTCTTTACAAGACATCGATGTGTCAATCGCAATGACAAAATCTTCAATTTTGCGCAATTCTTTTGTTTCCTGTGGCTCAATCAACGGCATATTCCCGTACATTTCCATTCCGTAATTATAAAAAATATAATCAAAGCTATCCTGATCCACCTGCATTTCCTCTTTTAAAATCGCAAACTTTTCCAAAAACTTTCGATAGTCATATCGGTTACGATTTTCAATCTGTACTTGATTTAAAATATTTTCCGCATTCTCAGAAGCCTCCTTTGAAAATGTCTCCATCTCCGTCTGCAATTTCTCATTTTGCTCTTTCCACTTTTTCTCCCGCTCAATGCATTTTTCAGGGGACACATTCTCGTTCCACAAAACATGATCATCCACAAAAAATTCTTCCTGCATTTTTCCAAACTGCTCTTCTTCTAAATGCATCCCCAGCAATTCCCAGTACACCCCTTTTGGCGTCAACACTTCCATCTTTTCTCTCAATTTTTGGTAAACTCCCTTTCGATATGGAGGCACATATTTGCGGACACTGTGCTCATTGAGTTCATCTATGATTGACTCCACAACAATATCACAAGCCAGATTCCAATACTGTTCCTCCGCATGGTCCGGCTGTTTCAAATGCCCGAAAAGACAGTGAAAAATCATATGAAGATACGCACGGTTTACTTGCACCGGCGTCCTCTGGTACAGCCCAATCAGATAGTCTGGATAAAAATAAACCGTAAATCCATCCGTCCCCATACCGGAAATCTTCGTGTCCGGCAGAAATTCAAATCCGCTTAAAATCACATCAAAAAAGCGCATGGACAAATATAGCTCATTCCTTGCATTTTTCAAAATATCTATGCAAATCTCGATTTTCTCGAGTTCTTTTTGTTGTTGTTTTTGAATTGGATTCATAACTCAAACGTCTTCCTTTTTACTTGAAATCTTTGATGTTTTAACTCCATCAAATAGCTTGTCAGTTCCACTCTGCTTTTTTTATTAACCTGCTCGATTAAATACTCCAGCGTCTTTTGCTCTGAAATACAATGCTCTGCCAAAAATTTACATTCTTTCTCCCGCATCTTTCCCGCTGCCCATTTTATGCATGTTTCAATGTGATCCTGCAAAAAGCTCATATATTTTTTCTTTGCCTTCTCACTTAACTGATACGGATATAAAAGCCTTCCGAACACGAGCCGAAATAACGTATCTTCATATTCCCTTCCTTTTGCCCATTCAAACCGCTCATCGTACAGATGAAACTGAAGTTCTTGCCGAACAAAACAATTCCGGTACATCATACCACTTCCATGCGTGTGTGTCTCCAAAATCCTCGCAGGCGTATTTTCGACCGCCTCCTCAAAAAACTCTGGGAATATCAGTTTCGCTTCCCCCTGTTTACTGTGATAAAAAATTGTCTGCTCCTCTGGCAATTCCATCAAAAGCTCACGCAGACAAGATTTCTCATTCTCCACAAAAGTCACATCAATCTCCCTCACCTTGTGACACCCCGTAAATGCTCCCGCACCGATATCTTTCAACGTATTGTAAAATTGTATTCTCCTTAAATTGCGGCAATTGTAAAATGCATATCGCCCAATTTTTTTAATAGAGTTTGGAAGGATGATTTCTTCAATCGGGGACGTAGTAAAATTTAATTTTACTACGTCCCCGATTGGTTGCGAAAATGCATAATCTCCTATCTCCGTCACCTCAAATCCATCAATTTTTTCTGGTACTTCTATAGCCATACTATTCCAAAAAGCTCCTGTAATTCGGGCTTTGTTGTCATTTACTTTATACTCATACTTTTGAAAATCTTTTTCCATTTTATTATTTTACCTCTAAAAATTTTTCAAAAAACTACAAATTTATTTTAATAAATTTTTTTTAACTTGTCAAAAAGGGACAGGGCTATTTTCGTTTTGGGACACCACAATACTCAATTGGGGACGTAGTAAAATTCAATTTTACTACGTCCCCAATTTAAACTTCTATCTCTTTTTCTTTCAATCTCCGATGTACAATTCCACGAAACAATGTATAAACCACCGAAGCAATCGGAATAAAAATCAACATTCCGACAATGCCCATCAAGCTCGCTCCAATACTGACTGCAACAAGCACCCAGATAGACGGCAGCCCCACAGAATTTCCAACGACATGCGGATAAATCAAATTTCCTTCGATCTGCTGTAATACAAGGAACATTACCACGAAGATCAATGCCTGCATCGGATTCACCATAAAGATCAAAAGTGCTCCGATTACACATCCGATAAATGCTCCAAAAATCGGAATTAATGCCGTAAATGAAATCAGGATTCCAATCAACAGTGCATATGGCATTCCAAAAATTGTCATCGCCACAAAAAACATACTTCCAAGAATAATTGCCTCAACACACTGTCCGGTTAAGAAATTAGAAAAAGTCTTATACGTCAGTGAGCTAAGCGCAAGCAAAATCTCTGTCCAGTCCTTTGGCATAAATGCGTACATCACCTTGCGAACCTGTACGTTTAACTTTTCTTTCTGAAGCAGAATATAACACGAAAATACAAAAGCAATAAAGAATGTCGTCACACCACTTACAATACTTTTTGCAGCCTCAAATGTAGATCCAAGCACGCTTCCAGCACCATTTTTAAAGAAATCAATACCGCTTTTAATCATCTCATCCCACTTGAACTCCATACTGCCAATCCACTTCACGATTTCCTTATTATCCTGAAAAATATTTTCCGCCCACTCCTGTACTTGCGGAATGAACGCCTGAATATTTCTTCCAAGATTCATCGCCGTATCTCCCAGCGCCGGCGCTACGACAAACACAACGATTCCAATGATTCCAAGTACAAACAAAATCGTAATCAGAAAGCTTGCAGGTCTGGCAAATTTCTTTGCCCATTTATTCTCCTTCATTTTCTTATTTCCGAAAAACTTTTCCTCAATGAAATGCATTGGCACATTGAGTACAAATGCAATCGCACCACCAAGTACAAACGGGAAAATTACTCTGCCGATAAAACCAAGACCATCTAGCACTACTTCGTAGTTCCATAGCCCAATCAGTATAATTGCTGTAAAAACAATCAATCCTCTTATTTTCTTAATCGTTTCCTTATCCAAATTCATTTACTCGCCTTCCTATCGTCTTTTACGAATCCATTTCAGAAGCTGAATCACTGGAAGATTCAAAAGTGCAAGACCATAAACAGTAAATAATTGTGTCACATTCAACGGAACAACCTTAAATACATTCTGTAATGCTGGAATTGTCAATACACTTGTAATCAATACAAAGCCAATCAAAAATGCACCAATCAAATAAATATTATTCCACAATTTTTTACTGAACATCATCGGTCTGTCTGATTTACAGTTAAATCCATGTACAAGTCTTCCTGTACATAATGTACCAAATGCCATCGTACTTGCAAGCACTGCATCACCGCCACGGTAACCAATCAAAAATGCTAACATTGTCATCAGACCAATACAGAAACCTTCTGTTCCAACCTTAATCAAAAAGTCCTTTGTCAGAATCGATTCATTCATCGGACGCGGTTTCTCATCCATGACAGTCTTTGTATGCGGCTCCAGTCCAAGCGCGATTGCCGGAAGACTGTCTGTCAACAAGTTGATAAACAACAGATGTACCGGGGCAAACGGAACCGGAAGTCCTGCCAGCGAAGCATATAATACTGCAAGAATTCCACCAAAGTTACCTGAGAGCAGGAACTGAATAGAACCCTTGATGTTTTTATATACATTTCTTCCATTTTCAACTGCTTTGATGATAGTTGCAAAATTATCATCTGTCAATACCATTGCCGCTGCGTCTTTTGATACTTCACTTCCTGTAATTCCCATCGCAACACCGATATCCGCCTGCTTCAATGCCGGGGCATCATTTACACCGTCACCTGTCATCGCAACAATATTTCCTTTATTCTGCCATGCACGCACGATACGAATCTTATGTTCTGGAGAAACTCTCGCATATACGGAAATTCCATCTACAAAATCCATCAATTCTTCATCAGACATATTATCAATCACAGAGCCTTCACACGCTTCTGATTCATCTTTCAAAATACCAATTCGTTTTGCGATAGCTGCCGCTGTTACTTTATGGTCTCCCGTAATCATAATAGGCTTGATTCCCGCACGGATACAATCTGCAACTGCTGCCTTAGACTCTTCTCGCGGCGGATCCATCATCGAAATCAATCCCACAAATATCAAGTCATCCTCATCTTCTAACTGCAGCACCTGATCTTTTTGAATCGGTTTATATGCAAACGCAAGTACTCGCAAACCACTTCTTGAAAATTCCTGATTCTGATTTTCAATCGCTTCTTTATCTTCCTGTGTAATCTGACAGACTTCTGTTCCCTTTTGAATCTTTGTAACACGATTTAAAAGTACATCCACCGCACCTTTTGTCACCATAACCGGTCCATTCTCCAGCACATGTGCTGTAGACATTAATTTTCTGTCGCTGTCAAACGGAATCTCACTTGTACGAGGGAATTTTCCCCTTACATACCCTGCTTCTGCTCCAAGCTTTGTTCCTAGATTAATCAGGGCTGTCTCTGTCGGATCCCCAATTTCCACACCATCTACATTTGTAGAGTCATTACATAAAATACTATATCTTAAAAGTTCTTTTTGTCCAAGCGCCTGACGGTCAATCTCTGCCGCCGGAATTCGTTTTCCATTTACATAATAATCTTCTACAGTCATACGGTTCTGAGTCAATGTTCCAGTTTTGTCAGAACAGATAATCGATACACTTCCAAGACCTTCCACTGCCTGTAATTTACGGATAATTGCATGCTCTTTTGCCATCTTCTGTGTTCCAAATGACAGCACGATCGTCACGATAGAGCTAAGCGCTTCCGGAATCGCTGCAACAGCCAGTGCTACTGCAAACATAAAGGAATCTCCGATGTTGACTCCCTGAAATACATTTACACCAAACAAAATGCCACAGAAAATTAAAATTACAATTGATAATTTCTTTCCAAATTCATCTAAGTTCATCTGAAGAGGTGTTTTCTTTTCAGATGTCGTCTTCAAAAGTGTAGCAATCTTACCTACCTCTGTATCCATTCCAATAGCTGTTACAAGGAAAGAACCACGTCCATATGTCACAAAACTTCCTGAGAATACCATATTGGTTTGGTCACCTAATGGCACTTCGCCAGTAATCGTATCTTCTGACTTTTCTACCGCAAGACTTTCTCCTGTCAGTGCACTTTCGTCAATTTTCAAACTCGCATTTGTCAAAATACGTCCATCAGCCGGAACATAATCTCCTGCTTCCAGAAAAACTTCGTCACCGATTGTTACCTCTTTTGACGGAATCTGAATCACATTGCCATCACGGAGTACCTTCGCAAGTGGCGCCGATAATTCTTTCAGACTATTCAACGACTGTTCTGCCTTTACTGTCTGAACCGTTCCAAGAATTGCGTTAATCGTAATTACGATCAAAATAACAATTGCACTCTCTGCATCTCCAAGTATCCCCGATACGACTGCTGCAACAATCAAAATAATGACAAGGAAATCCTTGAACTGCTCCAGAAATATCTGAATCGTACTTTTCTTTTTTCCTTCTACAAGTTCATTCAGACCATACTTTTCCTGGTTCTGCTGCACTTCACTTGAAGTCAATGCCTCTTCTTTTCCATTGACTTCCCGCCTCACTTCATTTTGTGAGAGCTGATAATAATTTTTCATTCCAAAATCCTCCATTCTTCCGTGCACTACCTAGTCTCTATTGTTTACATTTTCACCCTTTTTATAAAAAATTACAAAAGAGAATAAAAAGAGACCTTTATTGCACGTTAATTATGCAATAAAAGTCTCACTATTTCATTACGATACGGATGAAATTCATCGTATTGACGACATCGTAAACGTTTAGTAACGCTAGTTACTCCCTTTTATCTATAAAATACTATAGTCAACTTTTTTGGTTCTGTCAACTGTAATTTTTATTTTTTTGTAAAGCGTTTTCTTTGAGAGATTCCAACTGCCAAAACAACTGACACAACTACCAGAATTCCCCACGCACCTGCCGAAGTCGCATCTCCAGTCTTCACCGGTATTTTTCCACTATCACCTTTCGATGGTTTTTGTGGATCTTTATCCGGTTTTGAATCTGGCTTTGGATCTGGTTTCGTATCCGGTTTTGGGTCTGGATTTGGATTCGGATCTCCTTTTTCTTCCAACCTATCCATCGCACTTACCAATCCGTTAAATGCTCCATTTAATGCCTCCAAAGATGCCTTCTCATCTGCGAGAACTGCCTCCGCATTGTCAATTGCTTTCTGAAAAGCTCTCGATGTTTCCTCTGTATAGAGGTTCTGATCAATGCCTTTGGCTTCTGCAAGTTTCGTTTCCAATGCTTTTCTTGCCTTTTCAAGCTCTGGATTTTCTGGATCTACAGGTTTGTTTTGTGTAAGTCCTTTATAAGCATCCTCTAACGCTTTCACTGCGTCATCTACTTGAATCTGCTGTACTTTTCTACTTTCATATACTGCTTTTGCATTCTCAAAAACTTCTTTATATGCCGCATAAGAATCCTCTGTGTACTTGCTATCATCGACATTTCCATATTTTTCAATCGCTTCTCCAAGAGCTGTCTTGTCTACCAATCCTGCACGCAGATCAATCTCACCCAATGTAAATTTCGCCTGTCTAATGTAGCAAAGATCTGTAGTAACTCCACCTGTCCAGTTTTCAGAATACTCTTTATCCCAGTGCCCATAAGAATCCATCACAAATGTTCCATCTGGCAATACAACTAAGCCCGTATATCCGGTATCTCCTGATTTTGCACTCTTTGCCCAGTCCTCATCTAACAGGATTCGGTACTGACCTTCATTTTGTTTCATTAAGTCATCATATGTTCCAACCCAGGCAATCCAGTCTCCTGCCATCCAGTCTCCATCTTCAATTACACCATTTTTGTTATAATCCAATGTAATCTCACGGAATGTAATAAGCAGTCTTCCACTGATTGGATCATAAACAGCTTTATGACGTTCTCCCTGAAGTGCACCTTGCAGTTCTTCTGGTTTGCTCCACGTCTCACCTTCATCATCTGAATAGAATATCAGAGATTTATGTTTATGGGACTGGCTTCTTGCCAACGCTACAATACGCTCTCCGTCTGGTGAACGGAACATTCCTATCTCACACATCTGAGCTGCCGACTCAATTGAACGGTACTCTGATAAATATGGTTCCGGATAACTCCACTGTGGTGCTCCGTCTTTGTCAAATGTCAAATAACTCTTATAGTTTACAAATGTGCTATCATGGTAAACTCCCATCCATTTGTCAATAAATTTTCCATCTTTATCTTTCAATTGTACAAGACTCGCCATGGCAACTGTTGAGAAGTTTTCCTCCTCTCCGCCTTCTCCATTACTTCGTTTTGACTGGTATGTAACCGGTTCTGACCATGTTTTTCCACCGTCATCAGATACAGACATATCCCATCCACCTTTTGTATTTTTATGCCAATTCGGACGTCCTGTAATCAAAACAAGTTTCTCAGAACCATCTGTCATGTCCAAACGATACATCGTTGGTGTTTCCAAAGAATTTTTCCATCCAGCTGGAATGTCTGTTTTCTTTGTCCATGTCTCACCGGCATCTATGCTGACCTGCATTACGAGCGATCCACATCCATGTCCCTGTGGATAAGCTGTAATCAAAGTCTTGTTATCTTTCAGTGCGACCATATCCGGCTGTCCCAGATATTGACTATTTTTATCTGTCGGTTTATCAATATCAGATAAATTTGCCTCTGGAAGCACATACTGTGGAATTGTATATCGAATCTCTAATTTCTTCTGTACATGAACAGTTACTTTCTCTGTGAAACCGCCTCCCTTGACAGTAATCACAGCTGTTCCTTTTTTATGTGCAGTCACAATTCCCTCGTCATTTACTGTTGCAACTTTTTCATTGTCTGATTGATACGTAATTTTCTTGTCTGTGCTGTCTGATACAAGGTCTGTAATGATTTCATGTGTCTCGCCCACATACATATTCACATCTGTCTCAGTGATATTTAAACCTTCCACTTTCATAGAAGCCTGTACTTCCGCCGCATTCAATGCACCATTATAAACTTTCAGTTCATCAATCATTCCTGTGAATCCTTCGCCCCCGATTACATCGATCGGGGCAATAAAATCATTCGATTTTGTCCAGTTGTTTGTCTGGATCAGTTGACCGTTTGCATACAGACTCAAACCATTTGTCTTATCATTTGTCCATGTCAGATGTACCCATTTTCCAGTTGGAACATTATACGGGAATGTCAGATAACCACCATTTCCAGATTTTACATGAACACCGGCTTTTACATTATCTGCCGCAATACTGTTATCAAATGACCGAACGCTATCTGTGCTTGTCAGAACAGAATTCCTTCCAGAGGTTGTTCCTGTATTGTATATCCAGTATCCAACTGTCCAAGTATCTTTCAATTCTTTATTTTCTGTAAATGTTACCTTCTGTTCATCTGCAATTTTGAGTGCCTTTCCAGATTTTCCATTCGCAAAAGTCGCTCCGCTGATTGTACCATCACGGTCGCCCCACTTGTCTTCTACCTTATTATCTTCAAACGTATAATAATATTTCTGCGCTTTTGCATCAACTTCCACCGCTTTTACTGTAATCTCAATCTCAGCTTTTTTATCTGTATCCTGTACAGATGTCGCTGTAATTTTTGTAACACCTGTCTTCTTCGTAGTAACCAAGCCGTCTTTTGATACAGTCGCGATTGTTGGTTTTTCTGATTTCCATGTAACATCTTTATCCAAAAGCGTTTCCGGCTGTAAGTTTGCTTTCAACTGCAATGTTGTTCCCAATGTCACATCTGCCTTTACACCCTGTTCAATCGTAATCGATTTAACCTCTGTTGTTCCGTTCTCTTTGTAATCTACATACTTTTCAGTCAGTTCGGCAATCCCCTCTTTGACTACCTTCATATCATTTGCAAGAGCAGTTTTTCCGTCCTCTGTCAGATAATATCCTGATACTGCATAGCTGGCTTTGATTGTCTTCATCAAAGCATCTACTTCATCCCCCATTGCAGTCACTTCTTTTTTCATCTGCATTAGTTTATTGACATCTCTGACACCTTCTGCCATTTTTTCAAGTCTGAGACTTGATTTCGGCTGCGGATTCTTTGTATCTTTTTCATCTGGGAATATCAAGAAACAATCTCCGGCTTCAAATGCATTGTGAGTCGTATCTTTCAACGGATCTGCTACCCAGGAATCATACGCCCAACGAAGATATCCTTGTCCTCCTACAGAATAAGAGTACATCATTGTCCAATAGCTCTCGCCCGGTGCACTCAATGAAAAGTTTCCTGGCTGATGTCCGGTACATGTGTAGACCGTTGTGCGCATTCCTGCTACCTCACGCTCTGCAACTAACTTGTCAAATGTGCTCTTATGGGATTTTATCGCCATAGAACCAACATTCAAGTCATCGATGCGCATCGCAAGATCATGTTTAGAATCAATATGATCCATTGCACCTGCTGTCAAAAATGGTTTGCCATCTTCTCCTAAAATCTTGTCAAGTAAATCGAATGCACGCATATCCATGCCACGCTCATCGATTCCGATATATGTCTCATCTTTCCATCCTTTTTCTTCCATGTGCTTCATCAAATCTGTAAAGAATATCGTCCACATATTTGTCCATGTAGCTTCACCCACTTTCAATGGTGTCGTTATATTTTTGTTTTGTCCTTTGTCAAAATATGTCACCTGATTATTCCATGGAGCAATGCTATAGCAGATAATCTTATCCCCGATTCCAAGATCTTTGTTAAATTTGATCCACGCATCAAAATCCGTATAATCAAATGTAAAACTTCCATCTTTCTCTTTGATCCACTTGATCATAGATTGATATTTTATCGTTCCTTCTCCATATGTCTGTCCTGCCCACGCATCATCTACAATTGTTGTTGTGATTGCATGTCCGCCGACAGATTTATATTTTTCCATGTGTGGTTTCAAAATATCAAAATGTTCTTTAGAAAATGGCTTTACATCATAATATTCTGCCACTCGATATGGATTCTGCCATAATTCCATGTCGAATCCATCTTTAAACTCTGTTGCATCTGCAAGTGTTGCATCCGCTACTTTCAATGTGTATTCAAATTTTAATTCTTTCTCTACACCTTCTGCTTTTACACTCACTGTTCCCGTGTAAGTTCCGGCTTTCGCATCTTTCGGAACATTTATAGACAGCCAGATATTTTGCAAACTTTTGGATGGAATATCAATTGGTGTCGTCTGATAAAGTACCTCGTTCGCCTCTTTTCGGTTTCCTTCTGGAACTGGACGAGATGGATCACCATATCCCGGCATTCCGGTATATGCCTGCACAGATTTGATAAATATCGCTTCCACATTTTTCTTGTCAATTGTTTTTCCGTCCTCTGCTTTGAAATCACTGACTTCCACAGAGACATTTTTCACTCTCACATCTTTTGTATATAAAGAAATCTGAGAAACTGCTGTATCATTTTTCCATGCAGATAATGTCTCACTTGTTCTCTGTGACATACTCTTTACTGTCTCATATTTATCCGCAGTTGGATACTGCAGATTGCTGTCCACGATTGTTCCACCAAGCTCTCTGTCACCTTCTGTCACTTTCACTTTAACAGTTGCACTCTTACCATCTTTCTCGGAAGCTAATGTAATTGTTGCCTCTCCCACTTTTTCCGCAAGTAACTTTCCGTCTTCTGTAACTTCTACGATATCTTTATCACTGGAAGTGATTGTCACATCTTCTTTGCTTGCATAGGAAGGTTTTACATCAAACGCAAGCTCATGTTCTGCCCCCTCTGTCAATGTTAGCGTTGATTCTTCCGGAGTAATCTCTGTGATTGCATAACGATTGTGGTATACAACTACCTGCGCGGCATCAATTTGCAAAGCTCCTTTTCCTGCTGCATCTCGTTCTCCCGTTGCCTCTACTCTTAACTTGTGCTGTCCTTCTGTCAATTCATCAATTGTCGTAATCTTAGTCGAATTGATATTCTGTGGATTGTAAAGACTAAATTCCCCACAGTCTTTACCATCTACTATACACTTTACTTTTCCCATCATATAATTTTTTCCGGCATACACATCAATCTTGTGACCGTTAAAAGTCACCTCATAATATGTATCTCCCGGTTTTGCAGTATCGACTGGTTTTGACCACGTATGTGTATCATTCCCGGCCTCCCATTTGCCATCGGCAAATTTAAAGAAATTTGTTTCTCCACTTTGCTGCTTATGGCTGATTGTCGTTGTGTACTCTTCTGGTTCTTCCTCTTTTGCAGCAACGGCTGTCATCCCGATCGTCTGAAACAACATGCACAGACCTAACAGGAGACTTAAAAATCTTTTCCATCCTTTCATCTTTTCATTTCCTTTCCTCTTTTTTGATTATGCCATTTTCCAGTTGCATACATATTTTATATCATCCATGTGGTTTATGCAATACTTCCATATCATTTCAATATTTTTCATCAAATATCGTAATCATTACCAATCAAAAGAACAGAGTTAATTTTTTTTAGCATATTTATTGTACATTATGTGCAATTTTTCATTTTCTTTCTATTCATTTAAAAAATATTATTGTATAATTCTTTAGGAAAGTATCAGATTCAGAGCGAGAAAAAGAGCAGTTCTGAGTAACACTGAACTGCTCTGAATGTGATTCTTTCCAATTGTACCAATTCGCGGACGGTCAGCCGGGAAACCTATGGGGATTGTATCTTTCCGGTGAGCCGAAAAAGTTCATATTCCATATAAAAAAACGGAAGATGGGATGAGTTCTTGACGTCAAATGGATTTTCGGGCATGCTTCGCAGACCTTCCAAAGGGAGGCCTTAAAAAATCGGTATGAAAAGAGCTTTCGTTTATGGGAAAGGAGCATGGCTCCTCCCCAGCTGCTGCATGGAAGCACGGCAGCATTCCGGACAGCCAGCCAGATCTATGTTCCATACTGCTTTGAGCAGTTCTGCCATGGAGAAACCTGCATAGCGCTGGCGGAATCTCTGGCACCCCTGGAGCCGGAAGATCAGTTTCAGATTTCTGGACTTCATCCGGTTATTGAGGAATCCATAATAGCGGATCTTCTGGAAACCGGCGGGGAGCACATGCAGCAGGAAACGCCGGATAAACTCTTCGTGGCTGAGAGTGATCTGCCGTTTCGGATCACCGGGTTTCCTGCCCCGTGCAGAGAAGACAACCTTTGTTTCCGTGACGGAAAGGATCCTGCTGTTGGAGATTGCGACCTGGTGGGTATAGCGCCCCAGATATTCGATGGCGTTACCAAAGCCGTTGAAGGTCTCCTTGATGTAAGGGCACCAGTCTTTTCCATAAAGGCTGTTTTTGAACTCCTGCCAGATGCTGTTCTCCTGCAATTCCCTGCAGGAGGAAGAAAAAACAAGTTTCTCCTGCTGATGCAGAGCCTCCAGGAGGGCGAGATATTTTCCCTGAAACTTATCCCGGAGGACTCTGACCGGGATGAAAAACTTTGCGGAAGACTTCCGGATCCTGCGGTCAGGAGTAAGGCCTCCCCCGGAGACGATACAGTGCATATGGACATGATAGTCCAGTTCCTGGTTCCAGGTGTGGAGCACCTGGATGATCCCGGGCTGTGCCCCAAGGTATTTTTTGTCGGCAGACAGTTCCAGAAGAGTTTCGGCACAGCATTTATGGAGCAGCCCGTAAAGAAGCTTTTGATTACAGTAGATCAGAGGGCTGAGTTCGTGTGGAAGTGTAAACACCACATGGAAGTAAGGGGAGTCAATGACTTCCGCCCTGCGTTTATCAACCCAGATCTCTTTCAGGACAGCCTGACAGTTGGGACAGTTCCGGTTGCGGCAGGAATTATTGTGGAACTCCATGTATCCGCATTCCCTGCACTCGCTGACATTGATGCCAAGCCTGCTGGACTTGCAGGCGAGGATCGCGCGGGAAGCTTTTCTCTGTTCATCAGACTGGAAATGTCCGGACTGACAGTAATCCTCATAGGAATCCTGCCATATCTTCTGGATCTTGAGGTTACTCAATGGAACCACCTCCGATCCGGTCAAAAGGAGAGGATACATTTCTGGCCTGGTAAGAAGCCAGATGGATATAGATGAGAGTGGAGTCCAGAGACTTATGCCCCATAAGATTTTTGATGGTCAGAAGGTCCGCCCCATTTTCATAGAGATGGGTACCAAAAGCATGCCGGAAGGAATGGCAGGTGATCCGATGCTCCCATCCAAGGGAAGCTTCATGGGCCCGCATATGGCGGCAGATATAAAAGGTGTCGATAGGGCGGGAAGGCAATGTCACTAAGTTAAGATTGCTTTATGACAAAAACATTATTAAAAAGGTTGGAGAAATTGTTTCTTCAGCCTTTTTTGCATTTCAAGGGCAACACAAATAGACAGATTCACATCTGTCTAAAAAACATATGAAATTGATGCAACTTATGCTACTCTATATAAGAAGCCTTGAAAAATCTTAGCTTTTACATTTCGTTCTCGATGACGGTCAGGTCTTATAGGAATGAGATTCTTTGCTATAATGGCTTCTAAATCCGGTGGTGTTGTTTTTTCTCGATAGAACAATCTACATATATGTGTAGCAACTGAAAAATTGGCTTTATATGTATACTTTCTTTGCTTTTTTTCAATGGCTACGTGCGAGGTAATCATTTCAGCAAAGTTATACATTATCATATGTGCGTAGATTTCTTGAAGGATACACATCACCTTTTTTGAGTGAAAATTTAACAAGCCAACTGTATATTTTAAATCTCTAAACGATGTTTCGATTCCCCAACGAGACGCATATAGTTTCTTTATTTCAATCGCTGGATACCTGTCTTCATCTAGATTTGTAACTACAGTTTCATAGATATCTTCTGATATAGGGAATCTAACTATTCGAAAATTCAATTCATAAAATCTTGTAGGTTCCGCTTTCTTGTTTTTGAGTGGTAAAAAATCAAAAGGCTGTGTAGAAGATACCATTCGATAATGGTTTTTGTCTTTAAGTAGTTCTTTCACCGCATTTGTCTTCTTTCTTGTTAACTTCAAAGAAATATTGACGTCAAAACAGTCTGATTCAGGTAAATCCAACCCTTGTTTTATTCCATTATTACCATCTCTAACACGAATCAAGAAAAACCATCCTTTTTCTTGGATATGAGCCATGCTGTTGAAAGATTCATAACCTCGGTCAGCTATAATAAGAGCTTTGGTGATTTCTGAGCAATCTACCAATTCCTGAAATGCTTTATGTTCATTACGTTCTCTGGCCTTTTGGATGATTACATCTGAGTATATATGCTTGTTCAAATCATACAGAGCATTTATATGCAGAAGGTTGTAGCCTTTGTGACCATTGGTTCCTGCTATGTAGGATTCTGTATCAGTGGGATTCGTAGGTATTTGGATATCGGAACCGTCAATGGCAAACACTGGTATATCATTATCAAATGAATTCATCAGTTTCTTCGAAAAATTTTTGAATATAGATTCAAAGGCTATAGGTCTAATCTTATCTCTCTGTTGTATAAATGCTGATGCGCTAGGTGTTTCTGCCGATGCATCAAACAAATCTAATAATTCATTGGTAAGACTTTTACTTTCCATACCTATAATTCCTTGCAGCATTTTTTCCATTGAAAGTTTACGGTTACGGGTAAAATCAGTATCCGGATTAGTACAATAATTATGTGGTTCACTTGCAACTTTATTAATTTCAGATATTAAAAGTTTTTTGATATATATTGGTTTCATATGCGACCTCCTTGCAATTATATTTCTTAATTACAAGGGCTGCTCTCGCTTCCTCTTAAATAATCATATCGGTAGCGAGAGCAGCCGCATATTTTTGAATGCTTGTCAACTGTTTTATAAAAATCGTAGAAAAAAAGACCTCTATACTATTTTTACTATAGTATAGAAGCCTTTTTATTAATCTTAACTTAGTGCCATTGGGGCGGGAAGGATCTGTCTGTTTCGGGAAAAGCCATCCGGTTGGACGGCCGTATGCAAACCAGTACCTGGTAAGGATGTCCATTGCCTTCTCTGAAAGGATTGCATAACGGTCGGAACGGTTCTTGGAGTGTGCGACATGGATCCGCATATTTTTCCGTTCGATATCACGGTAACGGAGGTTACAGACTTCCCCGACCCTGAGGCCGGCAGAGTACATGAGGGAGATCATGGCTTTGGGCTTGAGGTCCGAAAGGGTGGAGATAAAAATATCAGCTTCTTTTTGAGTCGGGACAAAGGGCAGATAAGAATCGAACTTCCTCATAGGGAGCTGAGTGGGATCCCAGGGTTTGTGCAGCACATACATGGTAAAGAAGCGGAGCTGCGAGATACAAGCATTGATTGTACGGTCTGAAAGAGAACGTTTCCTTCTGTAACCAGCGGATATAATCACGAAGCTCCTCCCAGGAAACCTCTTCTGGCATCTTATGTAAGACGTCAGAAAGGTAATCCAGATAAGAACGGATATACATAGAGTAAGAAGTCAGGGTATGGTCAGCAAGACCGCGAAGGGAGATCATCTCCCGGTAAGTATTAAAATATTTGTCCACAATAAAATCTCCTTTGAAATGTAATAAAATCAGCAGTTACATTTCAAAAGGGCGGTGGACGGTAAAAATTTTCAGATATGTAGTTGTTGAGTTTAAAAATCCATGATAACATAAGCATAGCAGTTTTTTTGTATTGTTTATTGTTAAGGTAGGGGTATCTCAACAATACAACATCTATTAAAAAACTGCTACTTTTATTTTAAAGAAAGCTGAATTTTTTGAGAAAAAGTGGTGGTTTTATGTACTGAGGGCTAGCCGTCGCGCTAGCGACTTGGTACAATACAATCAACAAACATTCTGATACCATTTCTTCTATTTATTAGGAAACACGATAAGAACAGATATACTTGGTAAACAATCCAAGGAGGTGAACATCGTTTTGAAACAGTTGAAAATTATGATGATAATCTTATTTATAATAAATCTCGGAGTATTCCTAATTACGTTATTCATATCAAAAGATTTAGCATACATTATCTATAGCGCGACATTATTATGTAATCTTGCCGTTTTTACTCTATCATTCTCCTTAATACATAAGGAGAAGAAGAAACAGGAAATAAATTCATAGACAGAATAAGCAGAACGATCGGGCTTTTCTCGAGCGTTCTATATATATCAGTTTTCTCTCACTCCTTTCCTCAGCGCCCAATACAACAAAAGCATCATAACCTGCGTCGCCGCAAGCGACCACCAAATTCCGGTAATCCCGAACACAGCCGGCAATAAAAATAGAAATATCGGTGCCACAATCAATGTCTCCCCATAGATCAACGCCATAGCCGGCTTTACTTTCAATGTTGCATTTAAATAAGATATATGAAATTTTGCAAGTCCGGTAAACAAAAACGACACCGCACTAATTCTCATTCCCACATGAAAAAACTGCTCTGACTGCTTTGACATTCCAAAAATAGCCGGAAAGAAATCCGATACTGACACGACAACTGCAAGCATAACTACTCCTAAAACAATGACACTTGCTGACGCTACTCTTTTAATATACGCAAGTTCCTCTCGTTTTCCTGCGCCACAGTAAAAGCTCATAAGCGGCTGAGAACCATCTCCCACACCTACCAGCATCGACTGCACCGGAAATACAATATAAGAAATCACTGCATAACACGCGACCGCTGCATCACCACCGTATTTCAGGCACTGCAGATTTGTAAAAATCAGCACAATCGACGGTGCCAGAGACAGTCCAAATGCAGACACCCCAATCTGAAAAATTTTCACACTTCTTTTCCAGTTCCAAACCAACTGTACCTTTGTTTTTCCTTTGATATAAATTAAGTAAATGCAAATAAAAATCACGGATATCTGCGCTGCAATCGTGCCAAGAGCAGCTCCCCGAATTCCCAGCCCCACTTTAAAAATGAATACATAATTCAATGCAAGATTTACGAACATCCCCGTGACCATGCTCACCATAGCGCTGACTGCCATCCCTCTGTTTCGAAGCAACGGTATCATTCCTGAACCAATGATCTGAAAAACACATCCTAAAATAATAATCTGCACATAGGCCTCAGCCTGCATCAGTACCTCTCCTCTTGCGCCAAGAAGCTGTAATAAGATCGGATACGTCAGGAACAATATTACACTTAATAAAATTCCGACTCCCACAAGCAGACACACCGTCAGATGATACGTTTTTTCACTTTCTTCTTTCTCATCTTTCCCAGCCAAATTCGAAAACAAAACACTGCCGCCACTTCCAATCCCTATCCCTGTTGCAGTGATCACTGCAACAAGCGGCCATGCAAGATTAACTGCTGCAAGCCCGGTATCTCCCGCTGCCCGACCTACAAATAATCCGTCCATCACGGAATAGAGGCCTGATAACATCAGCGAAAACACCGTCGGGAGACAATCCCTGATAAGATTTTTCGGAATTACTTTCTTTTCCATAGTCACTCCTTATTGCACAAAAAAGGACAAGGATCTCCACCTTGCCCTAAAACTTCATTCTCACTAGTTTGTGATTGTTTTTTCTGTTTCTTTATCAAATACGTGAATTTTTTCTGCATCTAATGCAAATTTCACTGTATCGCCTGTTCTTGCTGTTGTTCTTGGGTTTACTCTTGCTGTCATACTTGTTCCTTCATAATCGAAGTATAAGTAAACTTCAGCACCAAGCATCTCGTATACACGGATTGTAGCTTCGATTACTGTATTTGGTGAAGCTTCAATAAACATCTGCTCATCATGTACATCTTCTGGGCGAATACCAAGTACAACTGTCTTTCCATCATATCCTCCGTCAATGAGCTTTTTCGCTTTTGCTGGTGGAAGTTCAATTGCAGAAGGTCCTGCTTGAAGATAAACTTTATCTCCTTTTACCTTACATACTGCATCTACGAAGTTCATCTGAGGTGATCCAATGAATCCTGCTACGAATAAGTTACATGGTGTATCATATAATACCTGTGGTGTATCTACCTGTTGAACAACACCGGCACTCATAACTACGATTCTTGTTCCAAGTGTCATAGCCTCTGTCTGGTCATGTGTAACGTAGATGATTGTTGTTCCTAATCTCTGGTGTAATTTAGAAATCTCGATACGCATCTGTCCTCTTAATTTTGCATCCAAGTTTGATAAAGGCTCATCCATAAGGAATACTTTTGGATTACGAACGATAGCACGTCCCATAGCAACACGCTGTCTTTGTCCACCTGATAATGCTTTTGGTTTACGATCTAATAATGCTTCCAAGTCAAGAATCTTAGCTGCCTCACGAACCATCTTGTCAATCTCATCTTTTGGCACTTTTCTTAATTTCAAACCAAATGCCATGTTATCATATACTGTCATATGTGGGTATAACGCATAGTTCTGGAATACCATCGCAATATCTCTGTCTTTTGGTTCTACATCATTTACTAACTTATCTCCAATTCTTAATTCTCCAGAAGAGATGTCTTCCAGCCCTGCAATCATACGAAGTGTTGTAGATTTACCACATCCTGATGGTCCTACAAAAATGATAAATTCTTTATCTTGAATTTCAAGGTTGAAATCTTTTACTGCTTCAAATCCATTTGGATAAACTTTATTAATATGTTTCAATGATAAACTTGCCATTTCAATCTTCCTCCTAATAGCTTTCGTTTTTTATTCTTCCTAAAGTATATAGAAAAAGTAAATTATAGTCTATGCCCAAGTTGAACAAATTTTTCTCAGTTGTCTCGTCAAGTCGACGAATCTTACAAAATTAGCATCTGGTATACATCTCGTTTCCCGATTCCCCGGTCTTTCGCCACTTTTTTCATTGCCTCTTTCTTATCCACACCTTGCTCCAAATAGAAATCCATATGCTCCTCTATGCTCATCTCTTCCCACTTTGCAACTTCTTCTTGTCGAAGTTCCTCGCGGCTTTTTCCTTCAATGACAAGCACACACTCACCCTTTGGCTCATTTGCCTCATAATATGCAAGTGCTTCCCCAAGCGTTGTCGCAAATGCAGTCTCGTGCTTTTTGGTCAATTCCCGGCACACCGTAATTCTTCGATCTCCAAGTCTCTCCAACAGTTCCCGCAGTGTACGAACAAGTCTATGCGGTGCCTCATACAAAATCATTGTCCGTGTCTCATTTACAAGTTCATTCAATACAGACTGTTTTTCTTTTTTATCTGTCGGCAGAAATGCCTCAAACGCAAATCTTCTTGTCGAAAGTCCCGACAACGTCAATGCCGTAATACACGCCGCTGCTCCAGGCAGGGATGTGACTTCAATCCCTTCCTCATAGCACATCTTCACAAGCTCTTCCCCCGGATCTGACACTCCCGGTGTCCCCGCATCTGTCACAAGTGCAATCTGCATCCCATCTTTCAGCTTCTCAATGAGCTTTTTACCTTTTTCTATCTTATTATATTCGTGATAACTTGTCATCGGAGTCTTAATTCCAAAATGATTCAAAAGCTTTACGCTATTTCTTGTATCCTCCGCTGCAATCAAATCCACCTCACCCAATGTACGCACAACACGATATGTCATATCTTCGAGATTTCCAATCGGTGTCGCACACAAATACAGCTTTCCTGACATATTTGTGCCTCCTTCTTATTTCATCGCATACTCCGAAAGCAATTCTTCCGAATATACGCCCTGCTCTTTATAGACAATCAATGGCGGCTCCACGCGCATACGTGAATTTGCCCCACGCATTCCTTCAATCAGCACCATATTCGGTTCCTTATGTACAAATGGATGTACCATTCTCATACGTTTTGGCTCAATTCCTACCTGTATCATCTTTGACAGGATTTCAGCCAATCGAAACGGTCTGTGCACCATATAAAATCGACCTCTTGGCTTTAAAATTCTTGCGCTTTCCCGCAAAATATCATTCAAATCACAAAGCACCTCATGCCTTGCAATTGCCTTTGCATCCGACGGATTCTCAATACCATGATGTCCAATCATATATGGCGGATTTGTTGTTATGACGTCAAAAGAGGCTGGTCCGAATAATTCGGCTGCCTCTTTGATATCTCCCGTCACAATGTCAACTTTCTCTTCCAAATGATTATGGGCTACACTTCTTCTTGCCATGTCAGCACTTTCTTCCTGTATCTCCAGTCCGGTAAAATGCATCCCTTCGGTCTTTGCCGTAAGTAAAATGGGAATGATCCCTGTTCCTGTTCCAAGATCCAGCGCACATTCTTTCTGTTTTACACGGGCAAAATTGGCAAGTAATACGGCATCCATTCCAAAACAGAATTTCCCCGGATGCTGTATGATCTCATACCCGTTAATCTGTAAGTCATCCAGACGTTCGTCTGATTTCAGATTAGTTATCATCTAATTTTGACGCTCCTTCGTTCTTCTCCAATGCTGCAAGCTCCTTCATCTCTTCTTTGGAAAGTCTCACATCATTTTTTCTCTTTCGCGGTCTGAATTTCAGCTCATCCACTTTGTACTCGCGAATCTCTTTCTCATCATTTTCTAACGTCACAACTACTTTCACAAGCTGGCGAAGCACGCTGACACTCTGTACTTCTCCTTTCAAGCCCTCATTCGTTGTAACTGTGTCCCCGATTGCCGGAAGACGGCTGTTCAGTTCTTCATATGTCTCTTCCTCATTGGTCAGACAACACATCAGCCTTCCACACACACCGGAAATTTTCGTCGGATTCAAAGAAAGGTTCTGTTCTTTTGCCATCTTGATTGATACCGGTGCAAACTCTGATAAATATGTGTGACAACAAAGCGGACGTCCGCAAATTCCGATTCCACCCCGAATCTTTGTCTCATCACGCACACCAATCTGACGCAGCTCAATTCTTGTACGAAATACTGCCGCCAAATCTTTTACAAGCTCACGAAAATCAATTCTTCCGTCTGCTGTAAAATAAAACAGCACTTTATTATTGTCAAATGTATATTCGGCATTGATCAGCTTCATATCCAGATTGTGTTTTCTTATTTTTTCCAGACAGATTTCAAATGCCTCTTTTTCTTTCTCACGGTTCTTTTCTTCCGCTCTTTTGTCTTCCTCTGTGGCAATTCGAATTACCGATTTTAGCGGCTGCATGACCTCTTCATCCTTCACTTCTTTCGGTCCTGTCACAACAGTTCCAAATTCTATGCCTCTTGCTGTCTCCACTATTACTTTGTCACCCTGTCTGATGTGAAATTTACCTGGTGCAAAATAATAAATCTTTCCTGCCGGACGAAATCTTACTCCGATTACTCTTGTCATATTCTAGTTCTCCTTTATCGTAAGCAACAATAATTCCATTACCAGATCAAAGTTTACATTCGCTTTCAGGCGTGTTTTCGCCTTTTCGATACTGTCCAGAATAATCTCAATTCCCTCATAAGAACTTTTGCTTGCCTTCTCCTTGATGTAAGTCAATTGGTCACTAAATACAACTTTTCCTGCTTCTTTTGTTGCCTTATAAAGCAGAACATCTCGGTACCAGACAGTAATCAGATCCAGATAATCTGTCACTTCTAATTTATATTTATTAATCTCTTTTATCGCACTGACAATCTCGTTCAGTTCCATCTCATCAATATATTTTAACAACTGAACTGCTTCTTCTTTAATCTCATTAAAGTGTTCTGACGTAGCCAGCATAATGGCACGCCCCATATTTCCCTGTGCAAATGCCGCACAGATATCTGCCTGATAATCCGGAATATGCAGTTGCTCCATCAAATACTTTTTAATCAAAGTATCCTTAATATTCCTCAATTTCAACATGACACATCTTGAACGAATTGTCGGCAGCAAACTGTCTGCATTCTCTGTCAGCAGAAAAATAATGGCATATTCCGGTGGCTCTTCAATCGTTTTTAACAGTGCATTCTGTGCCTGCACAGTCAACAGATCCGCTTCCGGAATAATGTATATCTTATAGCGGTTGCTGTATGGCTTGATCATAATGTCACCATTGAGCTGCTCTCGTATATCATCTACACTGATTGACCCCGGCTTTTCATGCTGTATCGTAATGATATCCGGCTGATTCCCGCTGTCTGCCTGCCTGCAGGAACGACACTCACCGCAAGGTTCTGACTGGCTGGTCTCACATTGCAGAGTCATTGCAAATAATTTTGCAAGCATCTTTTTTCCAGAGCCTTTTGCGCCATTTAAGATATATGCATGAGATACTTTATCCTGCTCTACGGCATTTTGTATATATTGAATTATGTCTTTGTGTCCTACAACATCTTTAAATCCGCTCATATTATTACCTTTCTGTTATATATTTTTTTATAAACAACTTCCTCGACGTGCAACCTTGCCGTCGCTTTGCTTACGTGAATATTATATCATATTTCTTGGTGAATACATAGCATAATTTCTTGGATGCAGTTTTCCATATTGTCATTGAAATAATGGTGAGTTATCCCCATTCTTTGTAAGTTTTCCTCAGAGAAATCCTCAGCATCCGCAAGGAATCGCCTGCACAGTTCTTCGTATTTTGGCTCTTTCTGTTTTCTTTCTCGTTCTACTGCCCTTAACAATCGCACTCCATCGTCAACATCAATGTATATAGGTACCAATGAATCCGTCCCCATATATGCGAGCATCTTTGCATATGACTCTAAAGTCCCGATTGCAATGTAATTCTCGTCTCCGTCAAACTGTCCATCATCCACAGTAAAATATTTCCACACTCCGTGTACCGTATTGTATGCGCGAAGTTCGATTACTTTCCCTTGTGCCTCGAACTCAGCCAATCTTTTTTCATCGACAAAATAATATTCTACACCCTCCTGCTCACCTTCCCGAATTGGGCGTGTTGTATAGATTACAATTGTCTTAAGATCTGGCATCCTCTCTTTGATCTGTTTAAAAATTGTATCTTTCCCAGAGGCACTTTTCCCCATAAAATAAAAAATCTTACTCATTTATCCACACCTTTATCTGTTTATCCACTTCCAGACCTTCAATCGAATATCCTAGCTGTTCATACATCTCCAAATATGCAATCACATCCTCCGTAATCTGCTCTCCCGGCACAATAATCGGAATTCCGGGTGGATACAAATACGCATATTCCATCGAAATTTTTCCGATACTCCCTTTCCATCCACAAAATTTTCCGCGCTTTTTATGCAGTACGTCGGAACTTTTTGCACAAAGTCTCGTTCTCGGAAGTTCTCTCCACACTCGTTGTTTGTTCATGGCAGACAAGGAACGATCAATTTCTAACAATGCCTGTGTAAATCTTTCCAATCCTTCTTTCGTGTCCCCTACTGCCGTCATTCCAAGCACATAGTCTCCCGAGGTCATCTCCATCTGCAAATGATACTTCCTACGCAATATTTTTTCAAGGTCTCTGCTTGAAATATTTGTATTTCTCACTGAAATCACAAATTTAGAGCAGTCATAATGTGAAGTCTCCACGAGCCTCAAATAAGAAAGTTTTCCCAACTCTTCCCGCATTTTTTGCAAGTTATCCACATACGGCGAAAAGATATCCTCACCTTTTTTTTCAATCAATTCCATACATTCATCTATGCTTGCCATCAATACATACGACGGACTGCTTGACTGTAACATATGCAGATACATCCGTACTTTTTCTCTATTTACAGACGTTTCATTGATATGAAGCAAGGCGGTCTGTGTGAGCGATGGAAGTGTCTTGTGCACACTGTGTATAACAATATCTGCGCCATTTTCATTCGCATTTTTCGGAAAATACGGATGAAATCCAAAATGTGCGCCATGCGCCTCATCCACAATCAACGGAATCTTATGTACATGTGCCACTTCTGCAATCTTTTTCACATCAGATACCACACCGTCATATGTCGGCGATACAATCATGACCGCCTTGATATTTGGATTTTTATCTAATAACAAAGTAATGTCATCTACTCTCACTTCCCCGTTTAATCCTGTTTTCTCATCGTATTCCGGATAGACATACACAGGTTTCAGCTCATTTAAATAAATTGCGTGATACACGGATTTGTGGCAATTGCGGGCTACAAGAATCTGGTCTTGTTTGTCAGTCACTCCCATAATCGCACTCAGAATTCCAACTGTACTTCCATTTACAAGAAAATGTGTCTCATCTGCACAATATAATCTCGCGGCACGTTCCTGTGCCTCCCGAATGATCCCGTCTGCATGATGCAGATCATCAAACTCATCTATTTCGGTAATATCAATTTCATAAGGCAGATCATTCTCCATCATTTTTTGATTTCTCTTGTGCCCCGGCATATGCATTCCATAGAAATCACTCTCACTATATTCCTCCAGATAATTATAAATTGTCTTCATACTCTTCTCCCAATTAAAATGAGCCACATCCCAAGATGCAGCTCGCTTTTCTCTATCTGTACTCTTCATATTTCCCATAATACTTACCGTAATATTTTCTGTAATAATGACCATTTTTCTTTCGATCAACCTTGTTGAGAACAACGCCAAGCACAGCGCATCCTGCATTTTCAAGCTTCGAACGCACTTCCTGTACCAAACGGTATTTAATCAAACCTGATTCAACAACAATGATTGAACCGTCACACTCTTTTGCAATAATTGCACTGTCGACAACCATGCCAAGCGGTGCTCCGTCAATAATAATATAGTCATATACTCCCCTGAAAGATTCCAAGGCCTTCGCAAAACGACTCGATGCAAGAAGCTCTGTTGGATTAGGGACAACCGGTCCTGAAAAAATCATATGAAGTCTTGAAATATTTGTCCCGTATACAATATCCGTCAATGCACATTGTCCTGAGAGAAAATGAGAAAGTCCTCTATCAATTTTTCCTGTTCCAAGTCTGGACACTAATACAGATTTTCGAATATCCGCATCAATAAACAGTACATTCTTATTTAATTCAGAAAGCGAAATCGCCAAATTCAGCGAGGTGGTACTTTTTCCTTCACTCGCAAGAGAACTAGTAAACACGATTACACGCTTATCGTCACCGCAGAACTGAATATTTGTACGCAAATTTTTCATCTCTTCTCTCATCTCATAATTCAATTCTTTTTGTAAAATATCAACCCGCTTCATAGACTTCTCCTATTCTTTCCTCAATATTTTCTCCGGATTTTTAACAAAAATACGCTCCGCATACTCTTTCCCCATTTTTTTAGTTACATATTTCGCACACTTTCCCAAATTAGGCTTACGATACTCAGTCCCATGCGCATCACTGGCAATAAAATGTACACAATCTTCTTTCATTGCTCTTTTACAAAATTGCTTTGTTTTCTTACCATACTCACCAAGCACAGATGCAGCATTCAACTGCACATAAGCTCCGAGCTCAATCAGCTCCCATATATTATCCATGTCATCTATAAGATCCGGATAACGTTCAATGTGAGCAATCACCGGTTTATATCCGGCTACTACTAAATCATATATTTGATTACGAATCCGCTGAAATGTGTGACTGGAAGAAAACTCCACAAGCACATAACGACTTCCTGCCAGTGTCGGTCTTTTCTTCCTCTGCAAATCTTCTATCATATCCGAATTCGTATGATATTCACATCCAAGATAAACTTTAAAATCAGGCGCTATCTTTGCGGCAGCCCCTCGCATTCCTCTATAATAATGTATAACCTCCTTCATATCCGGCTCAAACATTTTCACCCGATAATGAGGAGTCAATATAATGTTCCTCACACCATCGTCATATTCCATCTGAAGCAGCTGTTTTGCCTCAAGAATTGTAGACGGACCATCATCCACCTTTGGCATAAGATGGCAATGTATATCAGTCAGAGTCAAAACCCTCACTCCTTTCACAAGACCTCCCCAAGCAAAGGCTCGGGGAGGGAACAACACTATCATAATTCAAATGAATTATTTAACGTATTCTTTTTTTCTCAAGCCAACAGCTGCTACAACTGCTACAAGTGCTACCACTGCTACAGTTGCCATAGAAGTTTCTCCAGTTTTTGGTGAAGTTGTTCCACCATTACCACCTTTAGTATCTCCTACTACGAATGCAACTGGAGAAAGTTTAGAAAATGTAGCTGTGATTGTTCCGTTTCCGGCTTTCACACCTGATACAGTATCTTTTTCCCACTTTGTTCCATCGTAGTGAAGAACTGCAACTTTTGTGTTTGCTGTAACTCCTGAAACTGCAAATGTAATTGTAGCTGGAAGATCTTTAGCATCTACTTTTACGTCTTTGACTGTTGCAACTTTCATGTCTGATGAATAAGCATCTCCGAGTACAGCTTTGAGTGTATCTGCTTTTTTCACGTCTGCAACTACGTCTGCATTAACGTTGTCGTTAATCCCAACCGTAATTTTATTTCCGTTTTTATCAACTGCTGCTACTGCTTCATTCTTAACTGCACCACCGGCAGCTGGACTTGGAGCAGCGAAAGCGTTTAAGCCCATTGCAACAGTTAATGCAAGTGCAGAAACAACCCCTAACCATTTCTTTGCTCTTCTCATTGGTATCTCCTCCTTTTTTTATTAAATCATTTCACTCCTCGGCCAAAACATCTAGGATGCCTCCACCGGTTCGTAAAATAATTCCACAATTAATTGGTACAATGCTTCATCATCTACATAAAACTCATCATGCTTTTCGCCGGCAACTTCTTCTCCCGGCATTATAATCGTCTTGTCCAACTCATATGTAGACAATGTTTCTATATCATCAGCAGTTATATCTGTAATCAGATACTCCTGCATGCTGTTCATAAGTTTTGCATACCAAGCTGAATTCCCACTTCCAGAGGATTTCATCTGGCTTGCCAGTGCGTGCAAAAACTGTGTCTGTCTCTGCATACGCTCCTGATTACTTCCGGTTACCTCAATATCTCTTGTGCGAACATACTTTTCTGCCAACTCCCCTTTTAACGTAACCGTCGCTCCTTTTTGAAAGGAAGGATCAATATATGTATAATCTTCCGGTACCGTCAATGTGACACCACCAATCAGATCAGTTGCTTTTCGAATTCCTTCAATGGTCATAGCCAGATAAGAATCAATCTTTATCCCGTACAACAACTCTGAGACTGCATTTTTTGTCAGCTGACAACTTTTTCTTTTTCCATCACCATATGCATATTGAAGTGCAATCTGCCCTTTTTCTGTTCCAAGCTTCTCCCCACCAATACCGTAGATTTGAAGCGGAACCATCGCATTACGGGAGATTTCCAACATCTGCGTCTTCTTGGTCCCTTTATCCATGACAAATAAAATTAAACTATCTGACTGTCCACTATATCCAGCATTTTCTTTCTCTTCAATTGCTCCATGTTGATCTATTCCCATAAATAACACAGCAGACACATCATGATTGTATTGGTACTTCTTCCCATCGATTGTAAGATAGTTCTTTGTCTCTGGCTCATCCTCACGAAGTTCTTCTGCAATCCGTTTATCTTCTTCCTTCGCTTTGGAGTTCTGTATATTAATCCCCGCTACAACCACAACTGTTGCAACCACAATCATAGCTAAAATCGTTGCAATCAATACAACAATCTTTTTTCGCCACTTATTCATCTGTTAAAACCGCCCCCACAAGGAATCTGTGTTCTTTTTCGCTACCGATACAAGTACTCATTGTGATTATGTGATCTTCCGGAGTAACAGTCACACTCTCATCAAATGAATTCCTCAAATCTCTGGACTCATACATAGAGTCTAAAAACATCTGTCTTTGATCTTCCGATGAAAAGTCAAATGCGTGCATAATATGTCTGTCATCGTAAACAACTGCTGCAAATACATGGTATACCATTTTTTTCTCTGGCGTATAGATAACAACTTCCGGATGCTCTTTTAAAAATTCTTCATCCTCATACTTATGCAAATCTTTAAACATGGTTCCATCACGCATATCATGCCCATAAATCACTGTATTAAAATCAGTAAATTCTTTGTTGTTATAATTTTCTGTATAAATCGATCCAGGCAACCCAGCCGTTCCATCAATCGTGTGATCCAAGTAATACGCATCATCTGTTGGATGGCGCATAATCGGATAATTCACATTTGTTCCAGGAATTTCAATCCATGCATATACATCCGGGTTCTGTTCTTGAAGTTTCTTGAAGTCTATAGGACTCGTATATGCATCTTCTTGAGGCTCTTTCTTAACTTCTTCTTTCACTACCTCTTTTACTACTTCGTCATATTTCTTCTCATTCTTAACTAGTTTTGTATAATAAAGAATTAAATATCCAATTGCTATTCCCGCCACAATCACACAGATTGCAAACAATATCTTTCTTCCTTTTCCTTTCATACAATCAACCCTATCTCATTATCTATGTTTGTTCGTTGGTTTCTTTTGTTGTTTCTTCGACTTTGTCCCATTCTTTGGACGTGTACCCTTCTTTACTTCCACATCGCTATCTAATGGCAAGGATGCAAGTGTATTGAGCTGTAAATACTTCGTTACATCTTCTTCTGTCTTAATTGTATCGTCAAGCAGATAACGAACCACAATCACCGCCATCACAAGTAATGCTGCAATCACACCACCAATCGCTGTATTCTTCACTAAACTCGGACTCGATGGCACTTTTGGTACAACTGCACGCTCAACAATGCTTGGTCGATCCGTACTCATAATCTCTGCCACTCCATCAGCTGTAGCATCTGCAAATGCATTCGCCATATCTGCCGCCAACTCTGGATCTGGATCTTCGACTGTAATCTTCAGATAACGAGTATCCGCCGGATTATCGACTGTAACCTTAGCAACCATCTCTTCGTAACTATATTCCAAATCCAACTCATCAATCACAGTCTTCACAACCGGACGACTTGTCGCCAAAATCGCAAAGTCTTTTGTCAACTGGCTTCCCATCTGAATATCTGCCAAAGAAGTCACACTCGTTGTCTTTGTTAAGATATATATCATTGAAGTAGACGAATATTGTGGCGTAATCAAAAATTTTGTTCCACTAAAAAGGAGACCAGCTCCTATTATTAATGACACAATAATAATTCCTATCTTTCCAAGTAATACTTGAAACAATTCCAGTAAATCAATCTCTACTTCGTCTTCACGTACTTGATTCTCCATAGCCTGTCTCCTCTATCATACCATATACTATATTTCATAAATTCCGTCTTTGCAGGTAAATAAAAATACATATCATTTTAACCCTCTCGCTACTATAACATAATTCTAATCAAATTGGAATACCTGTATTCTACAATTTTCTTCATTTTTTTGCAATATTTTTATCAATATCCTCCATATTCTTTTCCTTTTTTCCCCTATATATCAATTTGTAGAAAAAGTAATACAGTATTCCACCAATGATTCCTCCTAATGTATTGTAAAACAAATCAGCCAACTGAAATGTGCCAAGCCGGAAAATCACCTGTGAAATTTCTATGCCAAAAGAAGATAAAAATACAATCTTACATGATTTCCAAATCACTTTCCGAAAACAGATCTTATTTACACACAATTTATGCCCAAACGTCCAAAATAAAAACAAAGAAAATGGAACGAACAAAATCACATTCTCAATAGACTCTGTCGTCAATTGCCCATTTTCATTATACAGACTCCATCCTCCCATAACATTCACCAGTGGATTCATCCATAAATTCCGATTCAACAATGTTCGAAATAAAATTAAAGCAGTGTAGAACGCCAATAGAAACACTCGTCGAAATTCACTTTTCGATTTAAACATCTTCACCCACTTGCGACACGCCGATTTCCATCCGTGTTCTACCACAAAAAGATAAAAAAACATAAACAACACTGCTAAAATGATGGAAAAGCCAAACGGCTGATACAACGCAGTCAACACATTCGTTATAATCATCTGTATAATATCTTGCAAATTATTTTCTTCCTTCCAAATCTTTTTTCTTTGATACAATTATAAATAATTTTTCTTTCACTATCAACTGTTTCCTATGGATAATTTATAATAGAATTCCTCTGCTTTTTTCTTTGAATACTTGCCTGAAACGGCATTGACTTGTTTCTCTTGATCGTAAGCTTCAGCCAGAATAGCTGAAACTTTCGATCATTAGATCCGGTGTAACCCCAAATAGATATTATAACGAAATCTTATTTGTAAATTCTTCTAACTCTTTAGATTGGAACGCAATCTCTGTCCATTGCTGCAACACTTCCGAATCCTGTTGCATTTGAATTTGATTATAAAGCTCTTCTGAAACTGATCCCAACTCTTGCAAAAACAAAAGTAACGTTTCCTTCAGAGTTTCTATGCGTCCCTCTGCACGTCCTTCTGCACGCTCATCCTTCAACATCTCTTCAAAAATCATAAAGCGTTCCTCCATCTCCCGGCTTCCCTTGATTTCTCTTACAAACTTCTGCAACTGTTCCACATATGGATCATGAAATTCTTTTTCACTTCCCTCAAGGTCTTCCTTCATATACTTTAAAAATGTTACCAGCTCTTTCGGAACCTCACTTTCATTCTTTCCACGCGTGTTTAAAAACAGAATACTTCTTCCATCTGCCATCTCCACATCCTCTGACTCCTCACATGTCATCCGAAATTTATACCGATATTTTTCTTTTCCAAACGGATCAAAATCACAGATAAAAATGACATATGTATCTGGAAGCTCTGTGTACTCTTCACCTGTTAGTAACAACTCCATGTCCATCTGACTTTGATAATAACGACTCCGTTTACCTAGTGCTGGCTTTTTCTCCACCTGCATCTCTACATTATAACGAGTATGCTTTTCGTCTTTTGCGTATACATCCAAACGAATCCCTTTATATTCTGGATGATACACAATACTCTTTTCTCGACTCACTTCTACTCGCGCAATCGGTATCTCTAAGACTCTCTCCAAAAGGCCTTTGCAATTGTTCTCGTCCATCATCACCGCACCAAACATAAAATTATCTTTAAGCGTGAGTTCCTTTAAACGTTGTTTCCTTCTCATTTTAATCCTCCATAGCACAGAGGAATTCTATAAAATGATTGTAACAGATTGATTAATACCTGGCTAGTCTCATTTTCTGAATCGTCTCTTTCTAAAAATCCCGATAGAAGTAGCACCAGCAGCACCCACGCCTCCAACTGCAACACATCCCAACACTGTTGCTAAGGCTTTTTGGTTATTTTGTGTCACTTTATCGTCTACACGATCTAAGTATTTTGTACTTACTGGATTATCTTTGGTCGTAGCAACTTCTTGGGTTTCTTCCTGTAACGGTTGCTCTTCTGGCTCTGTATTGGATGGAACCAATTTTACATTCACTTGGACTGAAGATGTATTTGGAACCTCGGTATGCTTGATTACTTCGGTCTCTTTCTTTCCCTCTTCCTTTGCAGTATCTTCTATAATAGTTGCGTCCTCTCGGTTATCGATAATGGTCATTTTCCCATTCACATATACAATCTGATAACTTTCACGGTTCGTCAAATCGCTGCCACTAATCATAATTTCATATTCGCCAACTCTATTTGTGTTTTCTGTTTGAGCAGTTATGATTGGTGGTTCTACAAGTTTATCGCCCTCTACCAATCCTTCTACTTTATAAGTAAACTCTGGCATTTGACTACCTACTGTAATATTCAACTGATCCTCTGCCGTAATGGTCAACACTTTCTTCTTAATCTCTACCGTAATAGATGAGGTCGTTTCATTAATAATCTTCATCACTGGCTTTTGTTGCTGTGATGGTTACTGAACCTGCCTTGTGAATAGTCGCTATATTATCTGAGATACTAATAATATCAGAGTCAGAACTTTCGAATCTCACTTCCCCTGTTCCACTTCCACCTTCTGCGGAAAGAACGAATGGTTCATCTCCGTATGTTTTGTAATCTACTGGAGTAATCTCAAAATGACTTTGTGGTTTTTTGCTAAGATCAACACTTGCTTCTGCACTTGATGCCTTATCATAGTTTCCGTCTCCACTATAGACTGCTTTGATCTGATATAGCTTCTTTGGCATATCTTTCCATACATACGTTGCTACTCCATTTTCAACTGCAACTGCATGTCCAAGCTCTACATCCACTCCATCAGTGCAATCCACAAACTTCACTGTGCCTGCTGGATCGTTCCCATATCCAGCATTTTCAATAGATGCAGACAACAGCGCTTTTTTAGAACCCACCTCATTTTCCACTTTTGAAGTTAAGACTACAGTCGGATTAGCTTTCGTTACTGGCACTTGAATTTTACTTGTCATGGATTCGACGCTCTCATAATTTTCCAATGTATGGGCATTCGGTGTGAACTTCACATCATATCCATTATTAGACACTGCTGGAATAAGCTCTTTATTCTCCCATGCAAAGCTTCCATATTGTGTACTGCCTCCGATGAGCGTACTATCAGACAATTTTTGTCCATAAGTCAGATTACCGGCTACAGGATATGCAATCTCAGGTGCAGGTGCTTTTTTCACATCCATCTTATAAGTTGCCGTTGCACTATGATAAGTTTTATCACCTGCTTTTATAGCGTTAATAGTAACAGTCCCCGCTTTGTGGATGGTTGCAATGTTCTCCTCAATACTAAGAATATCAGGATCAGAACTTTCAAATTTCACTTTCCCTGTTCCACTTCCCCCTTGTGTAGCGAGAGCGAATGGCTTATCACCATATGTTTTGTCTGTCACTGGTTGAATAGAAAGTGTACTCTGCTCTATTTTGGAAACGTCTACATTCACAACCTGACTGGCAGTATTTCTATAATTCTTACCTGCTCCATCAGAAGCTGGCAAAAATTCTGCAACAATGTAATGTCTTCCAACCTCAGGACTTTTCCAAACATAACTTGCCTTACCATCTGATACCGGAACATCCTTTGCAATGACAGTATCCCCGTCTTTGAATATGATGCTCCCTTCCAAAACTTCATCGTTCACTCCAGCCACATTGACCTCAAAATGAACTTGATTGCTATGATTCTCATTCTGAATATCCGCACTGAGAGCAACCTTTGTCGGCGCCTTTTGAATTGTAAATTGCTTTGTATATTCTGGTGGTAATTCATAATGATCCGCTGCTGCTCCACCTAAAACTGCAGTCGCAGTGTAGGTGCCTGCATCGGTCTTATCTCCCTCTGCCGAAAGTGTGATGTCGTCACCATCTTTTATATTTGTTGCAGTAAGTGTTGGCTTTTGGGGTTCCCCATTATAAATAAAATTTGTGTCTCCCCATATCAGTTCCAGCTGTGTTTTGGACAAATTCAGTTTATCTTCCCATATCTTCTTACCAGTCGAAATAATTTGCAAGCTTTCTACCAAACTACCTTGTCCATCATTTCGTGTTGTTGCAATTGCTTTTCCGCCTACATTTACAATTTTATATCGCTGCATCCCATATTTTTTATCATCGTCAGAATCCAAAAAATATACAGCACTAATCTTACCATCGGAATCAAATTCTGCTCCCCAAAGAGTAACAACATGAGATTTTGTTTTCATACTGTAAGTCAGCAGAACTATGTCTCCATTTTGAAAATAATGCTTGATATCTCTGCTGATTGCCTCATATCCCTGATAATAATTGTGTCTTTTTGTCAACAAGGTTGTTCCGAAAATCCTGTAAAAAAACCTCCATTTTTATCCGGTCCCTTTGATATAAGCTCTTCTCTGGCCTCATCAGAATCATTCGTTCCCCCATTTTTTTTAGGATAATAGCCATTGATAAACTGATCTTGTAAAATGTCCGGCCAGTATCCTTCTCTTTTGTTCGCAAATTGTCTCACAAATATTTTGTATATGTCACTACTTTGCTGACTTTTAAAAGAGTGTTTCAAGTTTTTAATCTCTTCCGCCTTTGGTGCATCTGGTGTTTGTTCTAAATACTGATCAATATACTCAGAATTTTGTGCAAGCCACCAATGAAGCGTATTGGAGGCTGCTGCTGCAAAACATAAATTCTCGTCCGGAACTCTATTCTCTGTCTTATTCACATCATACCATCCTTGCCCTTCAATATAAGGCGATTTATATTCAACAAATCTCACATTTCCAACATTGGTAATTTCTTTTTCAAAATCACTGTTTTGTCCACCCATTTTTGGTGGTGTAATCCCTTTTGTCCAGATAATTGTCTTAAGTTTTCCATCTTCCTCATTGACATATTCTGTAACAACATTTTCATTCTTTGAAAACTCTTCTTTTAATCTTTGAGAGTTTTCTGTCTGAATTTCTGCATCATATACTCTTTTTTTACTTTCCCAGGCATACGTATTTATACATGTTTGAAATAGGATAACAAACAGCATAAGGGCAGCAACACGCTTATATATTACTTTTTTATTCATAGTAACCTCCCTAATAAATCAAGTCTTTTTCCTTTAAAATCTAGGATTTTTAAAGTTTCTATCTCAGATAAATGAGCATTGATCATAGATATTCCTCTGTATCTAGTGCAAAAACAACTGGTTTTTGGTATATGAAATAAAACGTCTTCTTTGTTTCGTTTTAAATGACCCTGTGTATGCCCTTCCACTTATGGCAACGCACCTCCCTTGTCTACCAGAAGCATCACTTTGTGTCTCCTAACTTCCTTCATCCTGCCGATCCATAATCCGGGTGCCAGCTTAGACCCTTTAAGTGCTTTACAAACAAGGATATCACCGATTCCCACAGTACATAGTTTTTTGTAAGCGCAAAATATTGCTACGTTACTCATAAATTACGCTTGCACCAAAATGAATAGATGCAAGCGTTTTACTCTATTTTAGTTTTCCTTTTCAAAACGAAACTGTACCCCCTGCACTGTCGGAAGTCTATTCCATCCATGCTCTTACAAAATGGGTTTCACTTCCTACATCAATCCCAACAATTAATGTCTTTTCTGTAATGGATTTAACTTTTACGTTTTGTGTGTTATACTTCGGTGTACCAATTTGTAAACAATATAGTATATTATTCCACCAATGATTCCTCCCAATGTGTTATAGAACAAATCTGCAATTTGAAATGTTCCGACTCTAAAGATTACCTGTGAAACTTCAATACTGAGAGAACATAAAAATACTATTTTACACGATTTTCTAATTACTTTATAGAAATAAATCTTGCTTCCACATAATTTTTCCCCAAATATCCAAAGCAAAAGCATAGAAAACGGAACAAACAAAATTACATTCTCAATCGACTCTGTCGTCAATTGACCATTTGCATCATACAGGCTCCATCCTCCCATAACATTCACCAATGGATTCAGCCATAAATTCCGATTTAAAAGGGTACGAAATAAAATCAAGGCTGTATAAAACGCCAATAAAAACACTCTTCGAAATTCACTTTTTGATTTAAACGCGTCTATCCATTTGCGCCACGCCGCCTTCCATCCATGTTCTGTTGTAAAAAGATAAAAAAACATAAATAAAATAGCTAAAATTATAGAAAATCCAAACGGTTGATACAACGCCGTCAACACATTAGTTACAATCATCTTTATAATATCCGGCAAATCATCTTCTTCCTTCCAAAATCCCTTATTTCCCCCTCTAGTACGATTATATATAATTTTTCATTAACTATCAACTGTTTGTAAGCGCTTACTATTTATATTAAACATTGTAAATATCGTACTTTCTTCATTCGTTTCCCTCTTTTAACGCGCTCTCCACTAGCAAAGGAGTAATATTCACCTCCAGAGTATCCAAAACACGAGCAAGTGCCTCCAGTGTCTCATTGTCGCTTAGTCGAACATTCACATGGTATTTCGCAGAATTGTCTGCACTTTTCGTATTCAAGCTATAATCACTTACATTTCTAGTTACATTCACTTTGATAATCCTAAGATTCCACCTGCTGTTTGCTGTTGCCCCAAAATCCATCACCTGCGTTTTTCCATTCTCACCAAACCCAACTTTATTAATAAATTCTACTACGGAATTAGCAAGCTGTGAACTTGCATCTGTGGCTGCCGACAGTGGTCCACCAAGCAAACTTCCCATATTTAATCCTGCAAACTCATCTTTTAGTGACATACGCTACCACCCTTCCTAATTTCCAACTCTAAAATCTACTTTTGATAATCAAGAATTCCTATATTCTTTTCTGAATATTTGCCTGAAGCGGCATTGATTTGTTTCAATTTACCCACAATCTCAGCAAGAATAGCTGAAACTGTGGGTAATTAGATTTTTATTTTCTCTGCAAGCCTTTCTTCATGTTCAGCCACATGTTCTTCTTTCCACATCTCTTCAAAAATCATAAAGTATTCCTTCATACACTTCAGAAATATTGAAAGTTCTGTACAACGCTCTCCACTCAATCGGTATTTCCAAAACTCTTTGTAAAAATCCCTTACAGCAACCTTAATCTATCATCACTCCACCAAACATAAAATTGTTTCTAATTGTGAGTTCCTTTAAACGTTGTTTTCTTCGCATTTGACTTCTCCATATGCAGAGGAATTCTATAGAATAATAACAGATTGACACCCATATGACTAATGTTATTTTTTATGTTGAAAAACTACTAATTTTTCATTATTCTTTTAAATATTTTCCTGCATCTTTTATAAAACTAACTGCAATCATTACAATAACAATTCCTATTGGAAAGGCTGCAATAATGCTCACAGACTGTAAGTTACTCATTGAAGTTTCCGAAAACACCAGCCCTATCGGAAGCACGATCAACAAAATACACCACATTAATTGAACCATCCAGCTCGGTTTTTCATTTTCTCCCAAGCGCTTATAACTATAGCAAGATGCAGTCAGCGCAATCGAATCAAAGGAAGTAGCATAAAATGCAATCATTGTGATCAATAACAAAATTAAAACCAGCGGTGCACAAGGGAGTGTTTTGATGACAGAAATAATCATTCCATACACGTCTCCGTCTGCATTATACTGCGCAATAAAATCTGCTACACCGGATGTCTGTAATCCCATAGAATAGTTTCCAAGAATCACAAAACTGACCAATGTCGATCCAACGCCAAATCCATATCCGCCTAAAATAGTCTGACGAATTGTTCTTCCACGCGAAATACTTCCAATGAAAAATGGAGCTGCAACACACCAAACCATCCAATATGCCCAATAGTATATTGTCCAGTTCTGCGGAAAGGACGTCGTTCTTTGAGGATCCGTAAAAGTAGACAATTCTACAAAGTTTCCAACCATTTTTCCAAAGGAGGAAAATCCAGATTCAATAATATATTTCGTCTCTCCGCCAAACAAAAGTACGAATGCCAGCAAGCCAAAAAACAGGTAAATACAAGCTTTTGCCAGAAAGCTAATCCCCTTAAATCCATGTAGAAGAGAATATGTATAAACAAAGCAAGTTAAAAGCAAAATAATAATTGTAACGACTGTACGACTGATTTCAATATAAAACAATTCTCCTACAACAGTTGCCATCAAAGGAGTCGCAACACTAAATGTAGTTGCTGTTCCCGCAAGAAGTGCAAACACAGCCAAAAGATCTATAATCTTTCCTGCAACACCATCCGTATGCTTTCCAAGAAGAGGGCGACACGCCTCTGAATATTTTTGGCGTTCTCTTTTTCTTACATGTAGCATAAATCCAAATGCTGCTGCCAAAACAAGATAAAACCCCCATGGAATAAAGCTCCAATGAAACATCGGAAATACACCAGCCCATTCTTCCATACTTCCCAACTCAGCTATATGTGGATCAGATGCATACATTACCCATTCGGAAAAAGAATAAAACAGAATATCTGCCGCAAGACCACATGTAAACATCATACTTCCCCATACAAAGAAAGAATATTTCGGTTTTTCATCTTTTTTTCCTAATACAATGTTTCCATATTTAGACATTGCAATATAAAGAGAAAGAAGGAAAATCCCTAGTCCTATGAGTAAATAATAGGTGCCAAACGTATCACCAAAAAAGAAACGGATTTGACGCAGCACTGCATTGGATTGCTCTGGCATAAAAAAGAATAAGATGCTCAACGCAACTACAATTCCTAATGGGAGTAACGTAATTGTCCAGTCAATTTGTTTTTTATTCATTTTTGTGTCCTCCTAAATATTTCTCATAACTATTATCTAATTCTGCAAGTTCTGATAAATTATCTACTTCTATAATATCTCCTGCTTGCATTTCTCGAATACCAAGTTCATACTCCTTTGGATAGCAGAACATTGCCACATCGTCCCAGTATATCTGTCGATTTTCTTTCCGTTCAAATTCTATTTCCAAATGCTTTTTTAATTTTTCCCCGTCTTCAGCATTCCATCGAGAAATACTATAAAGCTGCCATCCAGATTTTCCTCCATCTCGACTACAAGATTTTACAATTCCATCCTCCACATTCATCAGCCATTCGTCTGTCTCGTCATCTGTCCAAATCACATTGTATCCAGAACGTGTAAATTCTGGCGCTAGAATAGAAGGATTATAAATAATCTGATCGCCGTCTAAAATAATTACATCTGCTAAATGTTCTCTCGCCACATAAAGTGACGAAATATTATTATACGTAGCATAATATGGATTTTCAATCAACTTAACCTGTGGATACTCTTGCTCCAAAATAACGAATTGTTCTTTTAAATATCCCACGACAACATAAATTTCTGATATTCCATTTTTCAAAAGTCCATGAATCACGGTGTCAATCATTCGCACCCCATTAACCTTTACTAAAGGTTTCGGTGTGCTTAATGTCACTGGCTGCATTCTTTTCCCGATCCCTGCTGCCATAATAATCGCACGCTTTACTTTATACATTCTTTTCTCCTCCGTTAAGTTGTTCCTTAACAATCTTATAATAATCTTTTGCATATCGATACTGTCTCAAAGAATATTCTCCAAATTCCACTCCGCAAATACTTTTATATTCACACCAGTTACTCCACAAAAATCCACAAACAGCAATATAAGCATAAATCTTTATTCGAATCGTTCTGTCACAAGCACCATCAAAATAATAATCAATCAATTTTTCTACATGTTCTCTGTCATACATGGCATATATTGCAAACATAGCAATATCTACATGTACATCCTGCATTCCTGCATATTCCCAATCAATCAAGCGAATTTCATCTCCTGTAAATAGAAAATTGTCAGGCACTGCATCAATATGAGTAAGCGCAATTTTTTTTGGTGATTTGTCAATGTATTCCTTTAATTCATACATTTTTCGCTTTGTCTCTTCATAATCTCTATAGACCGACTTTGTTTCATTTCTCAAAGATTCGTAATATTCTATCTGATGAAAAAGATTAAATTCATGTTCCACCTGAAGATTATATTCATGAAACTGTCGCAGCTTCTGCATACATTTTTTTACATCCTCTTCCACATATGGATCACATACTCTTGCTTCATCTAAAAATTTTGTAATTTTGTATCCTGTTTCAGGAGAAATATAACAAACAGGATCTGAAATATCGGTTCCGTTTAATGCTTTATAAACACTGTATTCATTTTTACGATTAATCATTTTATCTGTCCCTTCTCCCGGAACCCGCATAATATAATGCTCTCCTCGACAGGTAAACTCAAATGATCGATTCGTCATCCCCTTTTTCAGTGCTTTTATCTCTATGATCTCTTTCGCCTCACATAAAAGTACTTCTGAAATCAGCGATATAATCTCCGAATTTAATTGATTAGACTCTTCATCAAGTTCTCTCAATTCCTCTAATGTATTGATTTCATATACCAAATTTTGAGAAACTTCCCTTGATTTTAATATCATCTTGCCATCTTTCATAACTGCCTCTTCCCAAAAAGCATGTATGTACTCTCTCTCATTTGAAAGATGTAATAGCTTTTGTCTTAGAAAAGCTGCATCTTCTTTTAAAACATAAGAAATCCCAAGCATCTGATTTCCCATTTCATTTCGTTTCGTTTCTACAATCTCTTTTTTACGATTAATCCGAACACTACTTTCTTCGGTCTCTTTATCACTGACCATATACCAGGAATACCATTCCTTATTCGAGAACGGATTCTGAAAACACCACAAATCACATGGAAGAATGTATGTGTTTCCAATCCTATCAATCACTTTTTTTAGTGAATGAAGGTTATTTTTTGTCATATAATCCCTGTTATACACCAAAGTCACATCATACTTATCGATTAAATATTCATACTGTTCTTTCATAAATCCAACTACAATGTCAATTTTAAAGATTCCCACTTCGTGCAATTGCTTAATAATTCGCTCAATCAATGGTTCCCCCTTAATTTCCAAAATTCCTTTTGGTACTTCCACATTAATTGGTACCATTCTCATTCCAAATCCAGCAGCAAGAATAATTGCATTTTGCGGTTTTTTTTCTTTTAATTCTTCATATGCCTTCGAAGTGCATTGCATTTTTTCATCTATATATCCTAGCTCTGTAAGTTTTTTCAAAGAACTATTTACTTTTCCCAAAGAATATCCTGTAATTTCCGATAAAATTCTTTGATTCACATATGTCTGGTCCATTATACAGTTCATCAAATTATACTCTTGTACGTTCATGTTTATTCTCCTTTTTATTTTTATGAACACGGTAGTATGTAAGCGCAAAATAATTCGACGGATTGTGTTGCCCTAAAAATCATTCCATAATAATCAATAGAAAATGCAAGCATTTCACTTCATCTTCTCTTGCTAGAAATGATAGATGCGAGCATTTTATTCTATCCGATTTATGGAGGTGTGCTCATGAGAAGCAAAAGAATACCTACCGAAGAACAATACCGTCTCATCATGGAATGCCGTCAAAGTGGGTTGACAGATCATCAATGGTGTGTGGAACATGACATTAAACCGGGAACTTTTTACAACTGGGTAAAAAGGCTGCGTCAGAAAGGTT
>ERZ836939.265-NODE-265-length-72825-cov-12.585571_pt1 | contig 72825 bp, 68 predicted proteins | sample MGYA00519912_ERZ836939 | MGnify/ENA primary metagenome ERZ836939 (study PRJEB31850, sample SAMEA3708810) | human gut metagenome | biome: human gut; feature: human-associated habitat; material: faeces | place: China | collected 2014 ...
TGATGATTCTTTCATAGAAAATACAGAAGAAATTGAAATATCTTATTTAAAATTTTTATTAGATGATAAATTACTAAAAGAAGAAAAGATAACACAATATAGTAGAATAAAAAGAGCTGAAAGTAAATTTTATATCAATACTGTCTATGTAACACCATTTAAACACACAACAAATGAAGTTTATCTTACAGAAGTGTTAAATAATCCAAAGTACTATCAAGAAATGATAGAAGTACTAAAAGAATTTGATGACAATATTATGAGTATCAATGCTGATACTCATAATTTAACAAACAAAAAAAGATATATGATTTTATCTAAAAATCATAATCAAGCAATACCTTTAGAACTTTATGGTGATGGAATGAAAAAAGCAATATTACTTATGAGTGCAGTTATTACTGCACAAAATGGAATATTACTTTTAGATGAATTTGAAACAGCAATACACACATCAGCAATGATTAAAGTTTTTTCATGGATTTTAAGGGCATGTAAAAAATTAAATGTTCAAATATTTTTAACATCACATAGTGAAGAAGCAATTAATAAATTATTAATTTGTTGTCCTGAATTACAAAATGATATACAACTCTATACTTTATATAAAAGAGAAAATCAAACAAAAGTAAGAACATTAACTTGTAAAGAAGCAATAGAATTACATGATGATTTAGGATTGGAGTTAAGGTAATGAATTCAATTATTATATGTGAAGGATTAACAGATTGCTTATTTATACAGTATTACATGAGAAATGTATGTCATTGGTCAGATAAATCTCAAAGAAAAAATAAGATATTTAAATGGTGTAGAGAATTGATGAATGATTCAAATTCATTATTATTAGGACACAATGGTGGTAGTAGTAGACTATGTGAAGCTTTTGAAAGTGTTATGAAAAGTAATTACTATGCTCAAGACAGTGAAATATATCATAATGTTGTAATTATGACGGATAGAGATGATGATCAATCTGAAAGAAATATAATAAATGATTTAATGTTCATTATGAATCAATATAAAGTAATAAATATTAATGAAATTAAATCTAACGAATGGTGTATCTTAGAATTAAGTAATAATTTAGGAGAGATAATAAAAATAAAATTATTATTAGTTGTACCTTTAGATACACATGGAGCAATAGAAACAGTACTATTGGATTCTCTTTCTAAAAACGATGAATATGATCATCATATTGTTGAAAAAAGTAAAGAATTTGTAAGAAATGTTGATTATAAAAATCAATACTTAGAGAAAAGAAGACATCGTGTAAAAGCTGAGTTTAATGTGTTTTTCAGTATTAGGGTTCCAGAAGACTATTATACTGAAAGACAGAAAATATTTATGAATTTTCCATGGAAAGATAATCAATATATTCAACAAGTATTTCAAAAATTAAATGATTTATCTTAAAAGGTTTCTAAATAGAAATCTTTTTTTAAAGAAAGTTCCATGACTATAATACCAATATTTTTTATGCTATACTATTTCTAGCAAAGAAAGGTAGTAAATTATGAAAGTATCATTAGTAATGGCTGTTTATAATGGCGAAAAGTATTTAATTGAACAATTAGATTCTATTAGAAAACAAACGTATCTAATTGATGAAGTAATATTAATAGATGATGTTTCTACTGATAATAGTTATGAGTTGATTCATCAGTATATCGATGGTTATAAACTTATTAATTGGAAACTTATAAAAAATGAAAATAATTTAGGATATCGTAAGAACTTTAAAAAAGGTTTAGAGATAGTAGATGGGGATATCATCTTTTTAAGTGATCAAGATGATTGTTGGCATTTAAATAAAATAGAGGTGATGGTTGAAAAAATGAGTCAATCCAATATTTTATCTCTAGCATCGAGTTTTAATTTTATGGATCAAGATGGAAATTGTTTCGAAGTGAATAAAATAAAAGGACGTTCAAATAATAATTTACTTTTTAAAGAAGTAACAGAAGAATTAACGGAAATCGATTTAAAGAGTTTATTAGAAATGAATTTTTCTCAAGGTTGTTGCATGGCTATCAAAAAAGAAGTTAAAGATGAATATTTAAAAGTAACACAAGGTAAATTGCCTCATGATTGGGAATTGAATATTATTTCTGCTATTCAAAATGGATGTTATTATTTAGATATTCCTTTAATTGATTATAGAATTCATAATAATAATACAATTGGAATGGATAATATTGTTGATGGGAATATTATTAATGAAAAGAAACAAAGAGTGAATGAACGTATTGAACAAACAAAGGCACAAATAGAAAATGTGAATTTTGCATTGGGATTAGAGCTAAATAGAGAACAAAAAAAATATTGTTTAAAATATAAAGATTATTTAACACAAAGAGTTTTAATGATGAAAGAAAAGAAAGCTTGTTCTTTGATTTTATACTTTTTAAAAGGAAAATATAAAGGATTTGGAAGAGTTAAAACTTTTTTAGGAGATTTAGTGAACATTATTAAATAGGTGATTGTATGGAAAAAATATTATTAATATCAAATATGTATCCATCTAAAAAATATAAACATTATGGTGTGTTTGTTCAAAATACAGCAAGTATTTTGAAAAATAATGGATATCAAGTAGATGTATCAGCTTTAAAAAAGAAAGATAGTAAGTTAGGAAAATTAGGTGGATATTTAAGTTTTTATATAAAAAGTATCTTTTTGTGTTTATTTCATCATTATGATTATCTTTATGCTCATTATATTTCACATTGTGCATTATTAATTAAAATCATTAAGAAATTAAAACCAAGTATAAAGGTTATTGTAAATGTTCATGGAAATGACGTTGTTCCAGAAGACGCACATGATGAGAAGTTTATTCCTTTAGTTAAATCAACATTACCTCTAATAGATTTATGTATTGTACCATCAAGTTATTATCAAAAGGTCATGATGGAACAATATGGATTGAATGAAGATAAAATCAAGATTTTTCCTTCAGGAGGTATTAATTTTGATGTCTTTCAAGAAATAGAAAACGCTAAAGAAAAATTGCATTTAGATCCAAATAAAAAATGTATTGGTTACATTGGAAGATATGAAAAAAGAAAAGGATGGGAAGTTTTTTTAGAAGCAATCAGCTTATTAGAAAATGTAGAACAATATCAAATCGTGATGGTGGGTGTTGGAGAAGATGAAGAAAAAGCGAATGCACTTATTCAAGAATATCATTTAGAAAACGTGATAAAAAAATATCCAATGCAAACTCAAAAAGAATTGACGTTATTTTATTCAGCTATTGATATCTTTTGTTTTCCAACCTATCGTAAAAGCGATAGTTTAGGATTGGTTGGATTAGAAGCTATGGCTTGTGGTTGTATAGTTATTGCATCTAATATGGCAGGACCAACAAGTTATATTAAAGATCAAGAAAATGGTTTTTTCTTTAAACCAAGAGATGGTAAAGATTTAAATCAAAAAATAGAAGATATTTTATCAATGAATGAACATCAAATAAAAGAGATTAAAGATCATGCTTATCAAACGGCCAAAGCGTATGATGTAAATGATATTTCTCAAAATCTAGTGGATATTTTTAATGGAATATAGGATGTGAAAGTATGGATGTGTCAGTTATTATTCCTATTTATAAAGGAAATGGATATATAGAATCTTTATTAAATAAAATAGAGAAAAATTATCAAGAAAGTCAAAAAGAAATAGAGGTTATTTTTGTTAATGATTATCCTGATGAAGAAATTATTGTAGGTAGTCAACATGATTTTCCAATTAGAATTATTAATAATGAAATGAATCAAGGAATTCATCAAACAAGAATCAATGGTTTAAAAAAAGCGTTAGGTAAATATATTTTATTTTTAGATCAAGATGATGAAATTAGTGATTTTTTTATTAAAAGTCAATTAGAACATATTGGAGATGCAGATTTATGTATTGCTAATGGTATTATGGAATCAGAAAATGGGAAATGTTTGATTTATAAAAATCAAAAATCACAAGATTATTTAAAGAAACAAATTGGTTTTATTAAAGTAAGAGACTTAATTGTTTCACCAGGTCATTGTTTGATTAAAAAAACAAGTATACCAGAATATTGGACAAAGCATGTCATGTCTGTTAATTCGGCAGATGATTACTTTTTATGGTTGTTAATGATTGAAAATAAATGTCAATTTAATGTGAATTATGATGTATTATATACCCATAAGTATACTGGAGAAAATGTTTCAGGAAGTCTAGATCAAGTGCATAACTCTAATATGGAAATGGTTGATTTATTAAAGAAATATTGTCATAATGTCAATGTTGATTTATTGAAAAGAACTATTACATATAAATATGATATGAAAAAACAAGGGAAATTAGTCCCATCAATAAAAAATATAGATTTATTTTTATATAATACAATCTATCAATTATTATGGAAAGGTATGTAAAATATGAAAAATGTATTTATTATAGGGAGTAAAGGAATACCTGCTAATTATGGTGGCTTTGAAACCTTTGTCGAATATTTAACAAAAAATAAAGTAAGTGAAGAAATAAAATATCATGTTGCTTGTTTAGGTGAACAAGCTGAAGAATTTGAACATAATCAAGCAAGATGTTTTAAAGTACAAGTGCCTAATATTGGACCAGCAAAAGCAGTTTATTATGATATTGCAGCTTTAAAAGCAGTTTATCAATATGTTGTTGATCATAATATTGAAGAGGGGATTGTTTATATTTTAGCTTGTCGTATAGGCCCTTTTTTAAAGAAATATGTTAAAATGTTTCATTCAAAAAATATTCAAGTATTTGTAAATCCAGATGGACATGAATTTAAAAGAGCTAAATGGAACTGGTTTATTAGACAATATTGGAAATTATCTGAAAGATTGATGATTAAAAATGCAGATTATGTCGTTTGTGATTCACAAAATATTGAAAAGTATATTCAAGAAGATTATAAAAAATATCAACCTCAAACAACATTTATCGCTTATGGAGCAGATGTTGTTGATAACAGTGATGAAGAAAAATTCGAAGTATGGGCTAAGGAACATGAGGTTTCAAAAAATGAATATTATTTAATTGTTGGGCGTTTTGTTCCTGAAAATAATTATGAAACAATGATTAGAGAATTCATGAGTTCAAATACAAAAAAAGATTTAGTGATTGTTACTGGATATCAAGAAAGTAAGTTGTATCATATTTTAAATAACAAGTATCATTTTGAAAATGATCAAAGAGTTAAATTTGTAGGTACAATTTATGATGATGCATTATTAAAAAGTGTAAGAAAGAATGCTTTTGCTTATTTACATGGTCATGAAGTAGGAGGAACTAATCCTTCCTTGTTAGAAGCCTTAGGTTCTACTTCTTTAAATCTTTTATTAAATGTTGGCTTTAATCAAGAAGTAGGTTTAGATTCATGTATTTATTGGGGTAAAGAAAAGAATAATTTAAAACATCTTATAGAACATGTTGAAACATTTGATCAAGATTATATTGATACTTTAGGAAAAGCTGCTAAAGATAGAATTAAAAATGCTTATAGTTGGACAAAGATTGTTTCAGACTATGAAAGCTTGTTCTTAAGAAAAAAAGATTTGTAGATAATTGTAATTTGTTATATAGTATAAAAGAAGAAGAGAAAAATATCGTGGAGGAACAACTATGTTTAAAAAAATAGTCGCTCTATTAATGACATGTGTTTTATCAATGTCATTAGTAGGATGTAGTACTAGTGATTCTAGTGATAAAACAACAACTAAGAAACCTGCTACATCAAACAGCATTAAAATTAAAGATGTTAATGATTTCCAAGAAGCTGATGGATTAATCAAATATTTTACAATTGATGATAAAAAAATAGCAATTCCTGAAACAGTAGGAGAATATGCAAATTATTTATCACAAGTTGGAACAGTTACTTTAAATGATACAGGTGATAAAGTAGAAGATGTTGAATTAGATGCTAATGGGATTTCATCGATGGCAGCATATCTAAATGTAGAATTAGATAGTGGTGATGTTGCACATTTCTATTTAAGATATGAAAATCCAACTAAAAAAGCTATTAGTGTAGCAGAAGCATCTGTAACGTTTATTGAAGTAAAATATGATGAATACGCTGAAGAAGAATACGATAAAGCAGCTAAAGATGTTGTTGTAGAAACAAGTGAAGGATCGTTAGCTTTAAATAATAAAGTAAAATATGCACAAGTTAAAAAGGTTTTAGGTGAACCAAACCAAGAAACGGATGGTAGATTCCATTATTCAAATGATGCAGGATATAAATACATGTTTGATTGCTGTAACGAAAATAGAAATGGAATTTTTAGAGGATTTAGTATCGAATATCCAAGTAAATAATAAAAATATCTGCTTTTTATAAGCAGCTATTTTTATATAACAATAACTTATTTAAAAAAGGAACATTAATAATGGCGCAATTAAAACAAATGATAAATAAGAATAAATTTTATATTATAGGAACATTGATTCTCTTTCTATTTTTATTTTATTGTTCAACAAAATTATGTATGAATGTAGCACCAGATGAATATATGAGATATGATATCCCCTTATTTATTTACAATCAATCATATTTACCTAAAGGTGATGAAAAAGAAATATTAAATGCAATATGGGGATTTTCTTATGGATTTACACCTTATCTTCCTTCAATAATTAGTTTTTTCTTTATGAAAATAGCTTCTATCTTTACAACTGCTCCAGTACATTTATTGATTGTGGCAAGACTAACAAGTGTTCTTGCGGGGGCACTTACGTTTTTTGTATGTTGTAAAATTGGTGAAGAAATATTTAATCATAAGATGACAATATATCTTTTTGCTATTTTTGTTTCACTATTACCACAATTCATGTACTTATCTCTTTATTTAAATAATGATTCGTTTTCAATATTTACAACAGCACTTATTGTTTATGGTTGGATTAAGGGAATAAAAACAAATTGGAATTGTAAATGGTGTATTTTTTTAGGTGTTGCTATAGGAATATGTGCATTAACCTATTATAATGCATATGGATTTATATTATGTAGTATTATTGTATATTGTATGAGTAGTTATAAATTACATTTTACATTTAATGAGTTTTTAAAAAAAGGATTTCTAATAGCAATTGCTGCCTTAGTTGTTGGTGGATGGTTTTTTATTAGAAATGCAATGATCCATAATGGAGATTTTTTAGGAATGAATTCTATGTACGATTGTGGTGAAAAATATGCAATGCCAGGTTATCAATTATCACAAAGAGATACTTATCAAAATCAAGGAATTAGTGTGTTTTCTATGATTTTTGATACAAATTGGATAATAACAACTATAAAAAGTTTTATTTGTACCACAGGATATATGCAATATATGATTAGTGGAAAACGTTTTTATTTATATTTAATAATAATTTTGTTTGGTATGATTATGATGCTTATTGCTTTAAAAAGAAAATATCAATTCAAATTTAAATTTGAAAATTATTTTATAATATGTTTAATTTTATGTATTTTGACTCCAATTATTTTATCAATAAAATATTCTTATTCTGTTGACTTGTTTTTGAGTTTTATAGTATCTAGATCAATAATAGTTCCTTATTTCGTTGATTCATTTTCGGCTTTTAAGTTTTGCAATCATTTTTTTCAGTATAACGCATGTAAAAATGTGTATCAATGAAGCAAAAAATAAATATGAAAAACTGTAAAAAATATTGCCATCAATAAAAATCATATATATGATATTTATAAAGAACAAAGGAGGTTTAAAATAATGCCTATGAAAAAAAGATTATCCAGTTCCATTGGTACTATTATTGTTCTCTGTGCGATAATCATAATATCGTTGCAGAAATATCAGCCGGACAAAGAAGTAATTACTACTTTCATATATGAATGGCTAAATGACGATTCCAGGGCAGAGACAGAATACAAAAAAATTCTGGAAACCGGAAGTGATAATCAATCCTTATCTCAGCCTTTGCAAAAATACTTCATAACAGAAGCGGCATTCCAATCTTTCTTAAAGACATTTTATTATTTACCAGTAAAAATTCTGCAACAATACGATTCCTACAATTTAATAGACATTAACATAACAAAAGAATCTAATAGTTACTTTGTAAAAGTAGACTTAGAATTGATAAAAGAAGAAAAATCAAAGAATCATTCCATCACAATAAAAATTCAAATGGATCATAAAAAGTTTACCTATTTTACCATCACAGAAGGAAAAGAAATTTAACACAAATAAGCGGTTGAAAGATAAGAAACAAATAGGATATAATAACCCATAGATATTCAGGAAGGGAGGAAATCTTTCATGCAAAAAGTAATCAGTATCGGAAAACAGAATTTTGTATCTCTTCGGGAGAATGATTGTTTTTATATTGATAAAACAGATCTGATCTGTAAGTGGTGGGAATCAAAAGATGAAATTACTTTGATCACCAGACCGCGTAGATTTGGAAAAACATTGAATATGAGTATGCTGAATTGTTTCTTTTCCAATCAATTTACAGGACGGGAAGACCTTTTTAAAGGATTGGTAGTCTGGAAAAAGGAAAAGTATCGTAAAATGCAAGGAACCTATCCGGTAATTTTTCTGAATTTTGCCGCAATTAAAGGCAGTAATTATGAAGATGCCAGAGATGGGATTATCATGGCGATCAATGAAGCCTATTCAGAACATAGGTATCTGCTTGAAAGTAATGAACTTACGGATGGTGAGAGGAAATGCTTTGAAGAGTTAGATTATTATGCAAAAAATCCAGGAATCAAAAAACAGGTGGCAAATGATACAATCTGTAATGCGGTAAAAAATCTGGCAAATTGCCTGAGCCGGTATTATAAAAAGAAAGTTATTATTTTGCTGGATGAATATGATACCCCGATGCAGGAAGCTTATCTCTATGGATATTGGAAAGAATTTACAGCATTTATCAGAAGTTTATTTAATGCAACGTTTAAGACAAATCCATATTTGGAAAGAGCAATGATGACAGGGATTACACGCGTGTCGAAAGAATCTGTATTTTCAGATTTAAATAATCTTAACGTTGTAACAACGACATCAACGGAGTATGAAACCTGTTTCGGATTTTCGGAAGAAGAAGTATTTCAGGCGTTAGAAGAGCGTGGGATGAACAATCAGAAAAAGCTTGTAAAGTCCTGGTATGATGGTTTTATATTTGGAAATACGCATGATATCTATAATCCTTGGTCAATTACTAATTTTTTAGATAAAAAACAGGTCCGTCCTTATTGGGCAGATACCAGTTCAAATAGTATGATTGATGAACTGATTCGAAAAGCTTCCACAGACATCAAAGAAAAGATGGAAGAATTGCTGCAGGGAAAAGAAATCGTAGTTAATTTTGATGAACAAATCGTATTTGAGCAGCTTGATCAAGATGAGAATGCAATCTGGAGCCTGATGCTGGTAAGTGGTTATCTGAAAGCAGAGCAGATAGAATATCGGGGCGTTTTGTTAGAGCCATGGTATCATCTGCGAATCACCAATCTGGAAACAACAGCAATGTTTACAACTATGTTTAAAGGATGGTTCGCAAAGAATCAATCCAATTATAATCAGTTCATGAAGGCATTATTAAGTGATGATATAGATGCTATGAACTATTATATGAATCAGATTATAATGACAACATTCAGTTATTTTGATGTAGGACAAAATGAACCGGAACGATTTTATCATGGATTTGTTCTGGGACTCATTGCGGATCAGACTGATATCTATGAGATTCGGTCGAACAGAGAAAGTGGTTTTGGACGTTATGACGTGATGATGATTCCTAAAATAAAAGAAACAAAAAAGTATCCGGCGATTATTATGGAATTTAAAGTGAGAAATATAAAAAGAGAAGAATCGTTGGAAGACACTGTGCAGACGGCACTGACACAGATTAAAGAAAAATGTTATGATGCGGAACTATATGACAGAGGTCTAAAAAAAGAAGAGATTCATCATTATGGTTTTGCATTTGAAGGAAAAAAAGTATTGATAGGATAAAAAGAAGAAAGTCAAACTGCTATTGCGATTTAAAACTTTTTCATATAGCAGTTTGACTTTATCCGTTTTATAGATTAATGTAAATAAAATTCCAGATCCAATATACATTCCGGAGGCAGATATTCTCGCGGAATATTCACAAGTGCAGTAATTTTCCATAAGATACCAAATCCAATCAGAATGAGTAGCATTCCTCTGACACATTTTCTATAATCTCCGGCAGGAAACTTATACAAATCTTTAATTCCAAAAGCAAAGATAAAAATTAAAATCAGGACGGTTATTCCAAACAAAAAGAAAAAAGATTTTTGCTTTTCTAAAATACGTCTGTTTTCACCAGACTGTTTTTTATGTTCCCCTTCCTGATCGATGGTGACTTCATCTCCATCTTTTAATGGATATGTAGACCATTTTATGATCTGCAAAAGTTGTCCTTTTTCATCTTTTTCTTCCGGAAGAAGAATACTATCTGCGGTTATGGAAAGAGGATCGACAGCCTTTGAAAAGGCGAGAAATTTTGTTCCGAATACTCCTTCTTGCTCTGCCAGATAAAAAATCATATTTGTATCGGTATTATAGCAACTTTTGGGAATACGGATGGTAGAATTAAGCTTTTCTTCTTCTGTCTGACTGATCGTTGCAATCTCTACAGGTATCTGCATCCATTTTTCTATACGGATGGATAAAATAGTACAGATCATTAAAGAAATCAGGATCATACATCCGGCATTCCAGGTTTTCTTTTTCATCATTTTATCAACTCCATAAAATATCTTTTAGTCCATCCGTCAATTCTGTATTGTAATATAAAAAGAAAAATGTCACTGGAAGTAAACATAGTAGACCACAGACGGATTGAATTCCAACAGCATTTTGATTGAGTGATGCGAGAAAAACAGAAAGGGGATAGTCGGTTTCTTTTTCGAGAAAAAGGATAGGCTGTTCAACCATATTCCAGCTTTCTGTAAATACTAATATAAATAATGTGATAACGGCAGGTTTTGAATTTGGAACTATAATGTAGCGAATCATTTGTAGCTGATTTACGCCATCCATTCTTGCGGCATCAAGTGTAGAATCTGGGATTGCCTGGAAAACGAAAGTAAGCCATACAGTTCCAAAAGGTGAAAATATTGCAGGGATTATCAAAGCTTTCCAACTGTTTAAAAGTTTTAGTTTTTCTAATAAAATATAATTCGGCAGCAGTGTTACCTGAATCGGTAAAATCATAAATAGCGCAAATAGTATAAACCAGAATTTTTTCAGAGGAAAAGAATATTTTGCAAATGCTGTTCCTGACATACAGGAAAAAAGGGTTTGTCCTGCCGCAATCATCAGACACATGGCAAGGCTTCTCCAAAATTTTATCAGATAATCAGGTTTTGCCAGAAAAACTTTATAATAATTCATCAGAGAAAATCCGGTATCTGAATGAAAAACTGAAAATACAATCAGATAGATAATTGGAAATAAAAAAATAAAGGCTATGATCGAAAAAACAAAGAGCCGGGTGTACTGTTTGTACTTATGCATCGGCAGTCCTCCTCTTTAGAAAATAGTATATCATATAGATAAGACCACTTAGAAAAAGAATAAATACGGTAATAATAGTTGCACTGGCGGAAACCTTTTGGTAATTCAGATTTTGTAAATTATTATTCATAAAATGTTGTAAAAAATAAATACTGTTGTCTGGATGAGTTCCGCCAAGTAAAAAGGCTTCTCTGTAGCATTTAAACGCATTCATTATGGAGAGTATTAATGTAAAAAGGATAACCGGAAACAATATAGGACAGGTAATATAATAAAAGCTCTGCCATTTTCCGGCTCCGTGAAGACTGGCATATTCATAATATTCTTTCGGAATCATCTGAAGTCTGGAAGAATAAATGAAAATATAATATCCAACAAATTTCCAGAAATATAAAATACAGATGATCCAAAAAGCGCTTGATGTATGAAGCCAGTCTTTTTCAGGAAGATAAAAAAAGTTTAGTATCAGATTCAAAAAACCATTATTTTTGAAAAAAAACTGGATGACTAAAACTATAGATGCGATTGGCATGATGATTGGATAAAGAAAAGAGAGTCGGAAAATTTTCTGACCTTTCGTAATCTGTTGTAAAATTACAGAAATACAGAGAGCTGTCCCTAAAGTAACTGGTATTGTAACAAGCATATATTTACAAGTGTTTTTTACTGCCAGTAAAAACATTGTATTTTTAAATAGTTCTTTATAATTATCAAGACCTACAAATTCGCGTTTTCCGATACCAAAAGAAACAGAATACCACAAAACAATCAAAAATGGGATCAGATAAAAGAAAAGAAATCCTGATATTGCAGGGAAAGCCAGTAAGAATCCCTTCTTCTTTTTTTTCATTGCATCACGCTCGCTTTCACTTAAAACTATTCTGTCACCTGTGTATGATAATCATTCCATGCTTTGTCTGCTAAAGCCGAAAGCTTATCTTGCCATATCTTTTTAAAATCAGTTTGCGGACCATATAATAAACTACTATTTTCTATAATCTCTTCATAAATAAAATGTTCAACTTCTGTCGGAAAATATGCTCCTTCTAAGGACTGAAATGCTTTTATAGCTAAATCCTGTTTTGACTGATCTAAGAAGGACAGTTTTGTACGGATGGCAGATACTTGTACCGGATAATCTGTTCCAAGGACACCATTTGCGCTTAGTGACATTCCATTAGTACTAGTTGATTCCTGAATTACGTTATTTAAAAAATACATTAAGAAGTGATAAGCTTCTTCTTTATAATCAGATGCCATACTTACAGCACCAAAGCAACGAATGGCAGCCATTTTTTTTCCCTGAATATCAGGGATTATGTCTATTTGCGTTGTGTGTTCGTTTATGTCATACAAAGATGAGATTAAAATATGCGAAGAGCTAGTATCAGTATTATTTGTCTTTTCATTTTCTAAATAATCTTGTTTAAATAATAAGTATTCTAATGCGAAATTACTCCACTTTTCCTTATCAAAGAAAATCTGACCGGAATTGTAATCCGCAGCAGGTTGAAACCAGTTACCACTGATATTATCTAATTCGAATAGTGTATTTTTCAGAGCGTGGTCAGAAGAACTTTTTATATTTGAAATCCAATCTTCTAAGGTATCATTTTCCTGTGTATAATCAAGTACAGTATCGGAGATTAACATATTATAGTGGCAGGAAAGAGGAAGAATATATTGTCTTTCCTGATATTGACCGGGGAGAAGAAAAGACGGATTATAGTTTTCCTTTTGCCAATAAGAATCTTTTTTCATATATTTATCCAATGAGGCGAATACACCACTTTGCATTGCCTTATAAGGATTTTCAAAAAGAGGTTCGTTCATCTGCGCAGCTCCATCGGTGGAACAGTTAACAAGATATAAGTCAGGACCTTTTCCAGACATGATCTGTGTACGGAGTTTCTGAATTTCTGCAGATCTTTTATCAGGATCAGGAGATAATATTTTAATTTCAAATTCCAGAGAGTTATTTTTGGATGTGGCATATTTTACAGCATCAAGAACCTGCTCCTTAAAAGCAGGTTCTATAACAATAGAGAGTGTTTTGGAGACATCTTTATTTAGTTTTGTACATCCGGATAATCCAATTGAAAGGATGAGGAGTGGAAGAAGAGCAAGCCGTTTAGGTTTCATAGTATCACGCCTTCGTTGTATTCGAATAAAAATATGTGTATAAATATATTTGTTATTCCAGAGAGTATTTATATATTAGTTATAACCATGGCAACTTACAAAACGTGTTTGTGTTGAAGTTGTTGGAGGGTATGCGAGTCCGCATCTAGTACACTTAACTACAGTTGTAACGGTCCGCTGTTCCATTTTATCTGTACCATATGTATAGCCGTGAGAACAAGCTTTTTGATAAGGAGTCCATGTTCCATAAGTTCTACTTGGTAACATATTTCCAGAACAACCTGGACAAATTGTACCTCTAGCTCCTGATGCAGCACTTACAGGTGTAACATAAAGACTTAAGAGTATTATCAATGAACATATTATTGTACTAATTTTTTTTGCTTTAATGGTCATAAAGTATTCTCCTTTCTACTACAATATATTTAGTTAGTAAAATTTAAAATTGAACATTGGTATGATCCCTCCTTAAAAATTACAAAGTATAACTGATTGAATTTAAATGATGTATATGTCTTGATATCTGAATTTTAACACAAAAATAAAACGATGTCAAAAAATATAAAGGATTTTTTTGAAAACGAAGTAGTTCGTATGATTTTGTTGATTTTCGAAGAATACCAGAGGACGCTTGCATTTCAAAAAAATACAAGTTATCCTTAAGAAGATGTACAAAGGAGGAAAAGAAGATGCAGATTCAGCACATTTTATTTGATCTTGATGGAACGCTGCTTCCAATGAACCAGGAAGAATTTGTTACTTTTTATATGCCACTTTGGGCGAAAAAATATTTATCGGAAGGAATTCAGTTTGATCCCAAAGCATTCATTGCTTCCATATGGAAGGGCTATGAAGCAATGGTTAAAAATGATGGCAGCTGTACAAATAGAGAAGCATTTTGGAAATACATGGATGAATTACTCCCGACAGACCAGGAAAATTCTGAGAAAATTGCTTTGGATTTTTATGGAAATGAATTTAACCAGGCAATTGTAGTTACAAAACCGAATCAACTGACTGATAAGATCGTGAAAAAAGCAAAAGAAAAAGGAATTCATACCTATCTTGCAACGAATCCGGTCTTTCCACGCATAGCGACGATGAATCGGACCAGATGGGCAGGACTGGATGCGGCTGACTTTGAGCTTATAACAACTTATGAAGACAACTGCTATTGTAAACCGAATATAGATTATTATCGTACGATACTTGAGAAATTCGACTTGACACCAGAAACGTGTCTAATGGTAGGAAATGACGTGGAAGAGGATTTAGCAATTAGAGAACTTGGTGTGAAGACATTTCTTTTGACGGATACGATGGAAAATAAAAAAGATCTTCCGATCGAAAGTGATTATCAGGGAACGATGGAAGAATTACTCTGTTTCATTGAAAGGCTGGAAAATGCTTAAAAAATGGCAGAGAGGGAATAAAATGCAGCTTGCAACAGCAATGAATCTAAGAAAAGCAATGGATGAGGAAACCAAAAGAGAGCGGTTCGCTTCCTGGTACAGCACACTGCCCGGAATCCCGGCACATGAAAAAGAGATCATAGAAAGGTCTTTAAAATATAACGTGTGGAAAGAACTCATAAAACTCTTTGTCGTTTATATGATCCTTTCACTGGTATGGTTTTTCGGAGCCGGTCAGTATGATCCGTTTGAAAGTGTAACAGGATATTCTCTCATAGGAAAAAAGAGCGTAATTGGAGTTGTGCAGGAGGATGGCGAGTCATTGCGCTTGAAAAATCCGAATAAAGGTGAGCATGTAAGTTACACACTTGCAGAACTTGGAATGGATCCGATCAAATATTCTTATGGCAGTCGGTTTCAGACATACTGGGAAAAAGAAAAGAATGGGGAATATCAGTTACTTGCGGTATTGCCGGAAAAGCAGGTATCGAAAATAGAAGGTCTTTATTATGGCGTAATGGGAGTCGGATATTTTGCAATTCTTATTGGCGGGATTTGTGCGTTTTTTATCCGGAGAAAACGATATACAGGATGGTTTTTATCGTTCTATTACAGGCTGGAAAAGTTTTACTCAGAATATGGTGTATGGCAGAAATACAGTGTTGAAAGAGGTTATGACACGGTCGATGCGATTATTGCTTACGGAAACGAAAATCCGATATATTTTGTAAACGAATTTTCGAATATCCATCTCACAAAAGAGGAAGTAAAGAAAAAGAAATCAAAGCTTGCCATGGTCTGGCTAACATCAATAGCGGTTATGGCTGGGATTATACTTGTTATTTCACTGTATGTGAATATTACGTCAGCGATCGAGTGCAGGCAAAATGAGGCAAGGACAGCAGCAGTTTTAGAAAAGCTGCAGAATGCGATCGATGAAAAAACGACAGGTCTTGGTGAAAAATCGGAATATTACAATTATGCGGACATGATCGACCGGGCAAGGGATACATTCCCGGAAGAAGATGTCTACTACAAGCTTCAGACAACGGAGGATTATGTCACGATAATTGTCACAACAAAAAAGAAACAAAATGTCTGCTTTGACCGGTATGTGCCGGTTCAGGGATCAATTGGTGATGAGGATACAGAGTATAAGCTTGAGATTGCCATGGTATCGGATGCGATGCAGCCGGACGACATTTTACATAATTATACAGGGATACTTAAGATGAAGTAAGGTAATGGCAAAAAGATGATTTTGCGAAAGGACAAAGGAGAAAAATTATGAAAAAGAAAAGATTTGCAATGGCAGCAGTATGCGCAGTCATGACTATAGCGCTTGCGGGATGCAGTATGCTCAGCTCCAAATTGAACGATATTAAAGGAAAATTAGTGGGGAATTCGTACACGATCACGACCTATGATAATTACGGGAATCGTGTAATGACAACTACAGGAGACAAGATCAATGTGCAGGGAAATGCAGTGGAAACTTCAAGTTATGATTCAGACGGTAATGTTATCACGGGATATGAGCTTTCCTCTGTCATTACGATTACAATCGATGGAAAGGAAATCGAGAGTTGTGGTGATACCTGTATTTTTGCGCAGGACGCGTTGAAAGCGGATGTGGATTTTACGCAGGAGGATATTGAAAGCAATGCAAGCGGTAAGATTACAGACAATACTGCGATCGCAGGTGTCCTGAATAAGTATAAAAATATGTTTGGAAAAGCCAGAGTGGTTGTTATCAAATCCCAGCTTGGACAGCCAATCGTAGCGTATAGCGGAGAAGATGTGTACTGGGAAATCCCGGATGATCTGCCGAAATTTACGAAGTTGATGATCGATGGGAAAGCGTTGTACATACACCGGGCGAATTTCCAGATCATTGATAAGAGTTTGTTGGAATCCAACTGATAAATTTAATGTGGTGAAATTTCACGGCTGATATAATCAAAGCATGGGTGCTATCATAACGGTAGGTGGTTAGTCCTTCTTCAGAGGGTGCAGAGTGCTAGTGGCACTCGTTTTGCAACGACCGAAGTAGAACGGAGACCTGTGACCCTCTGATTACATAGAAACCTTGATAAGGAATCTGCTGGAAAGGAGGGCTAAGCCAATGAGTATTTTGGATTTTATTGCAGTTGTGAGTTTTGGAATCACCTGCTTTTGTGTCGGATACACATTCGGCAAAGATAATAATAAGACACAAGAATAACCGCCCCAGCCTGCAAACTGAACGGTTATTTTTAATCAATTAGTATAAGGGCTAACCGTCTATCGGTAGCACTCTTTTTCTATAGTCATATTATCATGTGTCTGTTGAAATGTCAAATTTTCTTACTTTAAATTGGGGTTAAAACCTTATATTTTAGGTCAAAAATTTTTGGTTTATATTTTGTTAGCGTTTCTGAAAAAATTTTTAGTGTAGAAAAATTCACAGTTTAGATTCAAACTTATTTCTCAAAAATATATTTTAATAGAGAGCCACATTCCAAAGAAAATGGGTAACTGTAAGTGAGAGAATGCTAAATTTATCAGGGAAAAAAGTTCTTAAAGAACAATATAAAATGGAAATAATACATGTATTAATAACCTGTGTAAAAGAATAAGTAACAGGAAAATGCATCAATCCAAAGAAAACAGAAGTAATAAAAATAGCAAAGAAATTATTTAATTTCTTTGATAAAAAAGTCAAAACAAATCCACGCCAGAGAATTTCTTCGGTCAGTACATTTAAAAGCATATTAAATATGTAGAAAAAGTTAGCTATGTTTATTCGGTCAAATTTAGCAATTATATTACGGAGTGCTTCAGAAAAAGGTGGTGGGGATAAGAAAGTAAAACGGAAAAAGATTCCCATAAATACATAAAGAACGATTCCACAAAATAATTGAATTATTGGTTTATGTAAATGAAATCCGTATTCTTCAAGAGACTTATTATAGACAGAAATATAAATTATAATTGCAATTGACGGAATAATCGTAATCAATAAAAAGAGCATTTCTGAAATAAGACCATTCAAATATACATAGATAATTCTTTGCAATAAAAACGCACCTAAAAGAGTATAAATTGGGAGAGCTAAGAAAAATATCCATTGTTTTGTTGTAGATTTCATACAGAATCTCCTTTTTGATTTTCTTGTGTAGTAATTGAAAGGTCTTGTTAGTTAAACTGGAATACAGAATCTTTTTTTTCACATCTACAAAATGACCACAATCAATCACTTGCCGCCCAATGATCAGCGCGGCGATCATTCCGGCAAATACTTTTGCGTTCGCGGATCATTAAATATCCGTCGAGCCTGTATCCGTACACGATAAAAAGCAGGGACATCACCAGAGTTGGGATGGTCAGCTCTTTAAAGAACAGCACGATCAGGCCCACGCCGATTCCGGCGATAGAGAAACAATAGCCAAGCGAGATGAACCAGACAATTTTTTTAAACCCGATCGAACTGATGACCAGTGCAATAATCAGTAAAATTAGAAACTTCATATGTATGTCTTTTTTTGGTAAAATTGAATTAGTATAATGATAACACTTTTGCGGAAACAGGTAAAGTAAAGTTATTCCGTGCTTGCATTTCCCCAAAATACCAGTTATCCTTATCAGTATATCAGGAGGAGGCACAAAAACATGGAAGAAACAAAAAAGTTATCATGTATAGACTGTAATGTTAAGAAATGCAATGCAAAGCAGAATATAGAGAACAACAAACCATATCCGGGATTTTGCGTGTCACATAATATGGACTTGAAAGACCGGCAGAGGGCGCTGGATACTTATCTGGGAGATGAAAAAGATCTGAAGATCATGCGTGCAAGTGCCGAGATCGAGCACGATTTTTACTGCCAGGCAACCCGTGTGGAGGAGACGATCCGCTGGGCAAAAAAACTGGGTGCCAAGAAGATCGGAATTGCAAGCTGTGTGGGACTCTTAAAGGAAAGCCACCTGCTGGCAGGACTTTTGAGAGAATACGGCTTTGAAGTGTACGGTGTGGGCTGTAAGATCGGAGAAGTTCCAAAGACCGAGGTCGGCATTCCGGAACGGTGCGAGGAGGTCGGAGTTCATATGTGTAACCCAATCCTGCAGGCGCAGATGCTGAACAAAGAGAAGACGGACATCAATATCGTGATGGGACTTTGCGTGGGACATGACAGCCTCTTTTACAAATATGCCGAGGCGCCGAGTACAACGCTGGTTGTAAAGGATCGGGTGCTTGGAAATAATCCGGTGGCTGCTTTGTATACGCTGGACTCTTATTACAAAAAGTTACATCATCTGAATCTGGAGGAAGAATAATGCACATTCGACATATTTTATTTGATCTTGACGGAACGCTGCTTCCGATGAACCAGGACGAATTTGTTACCTTTTATATGCCGCTTCTGGCAAAAAAATATATATCCGAGGGGATTTCCTTTGATCCGAAAGCATTTATCGCATCCGTGTGGAAGGGCTATGGAGCGATGGTGAATAATGACGGAAGCTGTACCAACCGGGAAGCATTCTGGCAGTATATGGACGAACTGCTTCCGACGGATTCGGAGAATTCCGAACGGATTGCCCTTGATTTCTATGCAAATGAATTTAACCAGGCAATTGCGGTGACGCAGCCAAACAGTCTGTCGGACAAGGTTGTGAAAAAGGCAAAGGAAAAAGGAATCTGCACCTACCTTGCAACCAATCCGGTATTTCCAAAGGTGGCAACGATGAACCGGATCAAATGGGCGGGACTGGATGCAGAGGATTTTGAGCTGATCACAACTTATGAGGATAATTGTTACTGCAAGCCAAATGTGGACTATTACCGAACAATTCTTGAACAGTTTCATCTTAGACCGGAAGAGTGTCTGATGGTAGGAAATGACGTGGAAGAGGATCTTGCAATTCGGAAACTCGGCGTAAAGACATTCCTTGTTACAGATACGAAGGAAAATAAAAAGGATCTTCCAATCGAAAGCGATTACCAGGGATCGATGGAAGAGCTGTTTGCATTTGTGGAAAGCCTGGAAAATGCTTAAAAATTTATTGAAATTCCAAACTTTTATTGTAAATGCATGGCGGACGTGGTAAATTATTCTAAGTAGTATCCGGAGGGAACCGGAGAAGAGTATATGATAAGAAACAGAGGGAAACTGATATGAAGAAAAAGTTACTTGTTGTTTGTGGCGGACAGTCCAGTGAGCATTCAATTTCACGAATTTCCTGTAATTCAGTGATGAAGCATCTGGATAAAGATAAATATGAGATTACACTTGTCGGCATTGCAAAAGATGGGAAATGGTACATCTTAAAGCAGGAAGATAATGACCTGTCAAAAGATACCTGGCTTGACGGAGCAGAAGTGGTAGAAGGTGTATTCGATCTTCTGAGAAGTCAGGATGTTGCATTCCCGGTACTTCACGGACTTTACGGAGAAGATGGAACTATCCAGGGATTATTTGAACTGGCACAGCTTCCGTATGTAGGATGCCGTGTATTTGCATCCAGTGCATGTATGGATAAGATTTTTGCAAAGAAAGTATTTGAAAGTGCAGGAATTCCGCAGGTCAAATCTGTATATGTAAAGAAGCGCAATGACGGAAGACTGGTCGTTGTCGAAAAAGACATGGAAGAAACAGAAGAAGTAGAAGCTTCGATTATGAAAGAACTTGGTATGCCATGCTTTATCAAAGCAAGCCGTTCCGGATCCAGTGTGGGCTGTTATCGTTGTGATAAAGCTGAAGATTTACTTCCGAAGTTGGAAGAGGCAGCAAAATATGACAATCATGTTGTAGTAGAAGAGTGCGTGGATTGTATCGAACTTGAGACTGCTGTTCTTGGAAATGATGACATTATCGTATCCAGAGTCGGACAGATCATGCCACACGGTGAATTCTATACCTTTGAATCCAAATATGAAGATGCAGAGAGCAAGACATGTATCCCTGCAAAAGTAGATGAAGAGATTCAGGAACAGATCCGTAAGTATGCTGTTCGTGCCTTTAAGGCAATTGACGGACACGGACTGAGCCGTGTGGATTTCTTCCTGGATAAGAAGACCAATCACGTTTACCTGAATGAGATCAATACCCTTCCGGGATTTACAAGTATCTCCATGTATCCGCAGCTGATGGAAGATTACGGATATAGTTATTCTGAACTGCTGGATAAACTGATTGAGATTGCTGATGAAAATTAATTACAGATAATAGAAGAATGTTTTGCTGCCGCCGTAATTGGCGGCAGTTTTTTATTTCATAGGAGATTCCGAAGGAACTTCCTATGAAACAAAAGGCACTGTGTGCCGGAGATGCGCACTCGCACGAAGATGAAGAATGTCGCAAGCGGTCTACGCTCTGCTTCGGTCGTTGCTTAACGAGCGCCACTGGCGCTCAGCAACGCGCTCGGCGCGAGAACGTGCCTCGGCGCATTCTTTCTTATTGTGCAGAAACATAAAAAGACTGTAAATATAAAAAAATACTTGAAAAAAACTGAAAATAATATATAATTAAAGTAATACAAATGGATGGTGGAGGGAGGTAATCATGGTATGAAAAGAAGAAATATTATATTATTGATTTCGATTCCGTTAGGCATTATGTTAATTGTATATTATGGCTATACCGCATTAGATACCTGGATCCAGTTTCAAATTATAACAGGAAATGGTATTTTGCTAGCAAATAGTGAATGGATATTTTCCATTCAAAACACATTTCTTTTCATATTGAAATGGTTTGGACCGATCTTATCAATCATATGTATATACGGAATTCTAAAATTGTTAAAAAAGAATGAATAAAGAAAAACTCCAGAATCAATTTTATACTGCTGATTCTGGAGTTTCTTTTACTTAGAAATGATATAATTTCACTTTATTACTTCTCTTTACTATATTCCAGAGAAGCTTCCACAAATCCCTTAAACAGCGGATGTGGTTTGTTCGGACGGGATTTGAGTTCCGGATGTGCCTGTGTTCCGATGAACCAAGGATGTTCCGGAATTTCCACCATCTCTACGATTCTGCCGTCCGGAGAAAGTCCGGATAAGAGCATACCGTTCTGGGTAAGAGCATCACGGTAGTCATTGTTGACTTCATAACGATGACGATGACGTTCGTGGATTTCTTCTTTTCCATATAATTTATAAGCTTTTGATTCTTTGTTAAGAACACAAGGATAAGAACCAAGACGAAGGGTTCCACCGATGTCTTCAATACCGATCTGGTCAGGCATGATGTGGATGACCGGATGTGTAGTGTTTGGATTCAGTTCTACGCTGTGTGCATCATGATATCCGACAACGTCTCTTGCAAATTCTACGATGGCAAGCTGCATTCCAAGGCAGAGTCCGAGGAACGGAACCTTATGTGTTCTTGCATATTTGATGGCTTCGATCTTACCTTCGATACCACGGTCACCGAATCCACCAGGCACGAGGATACCACTTACATCACCGAGAAGTTCATCGACATTTTCCGGTGTGACAGTTTCAGAGTCAATCCATTTGATATTTACGGTTGTGTGGCTGTAGATGCCGCCATGTTTTAATGCTTCAACAACACTGATATATGCGTCATGGAGCTGGATATATTTGCCGACCAGGGCGACTGTTACATCTTGTGTCGGATGTTTCAGGCATTCGACCATCTCTTTCCAGTCTTTCAGATCCGGTTCCGGACAGTCAAGCTTCAGGCATTCGCATACAACGGAAGCGAGATGTTCTTCTTCCATGGCGAGTGGTGCTTCGTAAAGGTATTCCACATCCAGGTTCTGAAGAACGTGATCAGATGGCACGTTACAGAAGAGAGCAATCTTGTCTTTGATTCCCTGATCCAGTGGATGCTCAGAACGGCAGACCAGAATATCCGGCTGGATTCCCATTCCCTGTAATTCTTTTACGCTTGCCTGAGTCGGTTTGGTCTTCATCTCCTGGGAAGCATGCAGATATGGGATCAGTGTGACGTGGATCAGCGCAACATTGTCATGTCCCATATCATGTTGGAACTGGCGGATAGATTCCAGGAAAGGCTGGCTTTCGATGTCTCCGACGGTTCCACCGACTTCGATGATCGCAATCTCGGTATCTGTAGCTGCAGGGTTACGATAGAAACGGCTCTTGATCTCATTCGTGATATGCGGGATGACCTGTACGGTTCCTCCACCAAAATCTCCACGACGTTCTTTCTGAAGAACGGACCAGTAAATCTTTCCTGTCGTTACATTCGAGTTCTTGGTAAGACTTTCATCGATAAATCTTTCATAATGTCCAAGGTCAAGGTCTGTCTCAGCTCCATCGTCTGTTACAAAAACTTCACCGTGTTGTACCGGATTCATTGTACCCGGGTCAATGTTGATGTACGGATCAAATTTCTGCATTGTAACTGTGTACCCGCGTGCCTTGAGCAGACGCCCAAGAGAAGCTGCTGTGATTCCTTTTCCAAGACCTGAGACAACGCCTCCGGTAACAAATACATACTTAACTGCCATAGTTCCAGTTCCCTCCTTATGGTATTTTTTTTGTCTACTACTCATTGTGTTCTGTAAAAAATAAGATAGAATGCGATTTCTATTCATCAGAAAAGTCCGATATAACCTTCTGACGGATAAAAATAGAAAAAAACCCCATAAAAACAAATTTATGTGGCTCCCTCGCTACTTTGATTTCCCCTTGAAATCAATTCCCCTATAAAATACTTTAAAAGTATACACCCATTCCAGAAAAAAATACAACAATTTTTTTTGAAATGGGTGTATAAAAATCAAAAATATAATATTTGTCTACTGATAGATCGGTTTTTTCTCGTATCTCGGTTCAGATGTAACCTGGATGGATAACTTCTGGAACAGACGGATATCTACATTTGCAAGCATAACGGATACATGAGCCTGGCAGCCTTTTAAATTCGGGACTTGTCTGAGTGCCTGTTCAGCAACCGGATTGGAAGAGGCACTGATAGAAAGTGCAATCAGAGCTTCATCGATGTGAAGTCTTGGGTTCTTGCTTCCAAGGAATTCGGTTTTAACTTTCTGGATCGGTTCCAGGGCAGTCGGTGAGATCAGGTGCATATCATGATCGATTCCGGCGAGTTCTTTTAAGGCGTTCAGGATCAGGGCAGCAGATGCGCCAAGCAGATCAGAGGTTTTTCCTGTTACGATGCGTCCGTCCGGAAGCTCCAGAGCGGCAGCCGGTGCACCGGTTTCTTCAGCGCGTGCAAGGGCGGCATCAACAACCTTACGGTCATGTACGGTAACTCCTGCCTGATTCATCAGAAGCTCGACCTTATAAGTCTCTTCCTTCGGGCATTCACCGGAAAGGAAACGGTCCATGGTGCGGTAGTAGCGGCGAATGATCTCCTGACGGGAAGCTTCTTTGCAGACTTCATCGTCACAGATGCAGTTACCAGCCATGTTAACACCCATGTCTGTTGGTGATTTGTATGGATTTTCTCCGTAAATGCGTTCAAAAATTGCACTCAGTACAGGGAAGATCTCTACGTCACGGTTGTAGTTGACGGTAGTAACACCGTAAGCTTCCAGATGGAACGGGTCGATCATATTTACATCGTTAAGGTCAGCAGTAGCTGCTTCATATGCTAAGTTGACCGGATGCTTTAACGGGATATTCCAGATCGGGAAGGTTTCGAATTTGGCATATCCTGCGCGGACTCCGCGCTTGTGCTCATGATAGAGCTGGGAAAGGCAGGTAGCCATCTTTCCACTTCCAGGTCCAGGTGCGGTGATGACAACCAGAGGTCTGCTTGTCTCAATATATTCATTCCTTCCGTATCCTTCGTCACTTACGATCAGCGGGATGTTGGAAGGATAACCTTCTATTACATAATGGATATAAACTTTAATGCCAAGCTTTTCCAGACGTCCTTTGAAAAGATCGGCACTGTTCTGTCCGGAGTACTGTGTGATAACAACACTTCCGACAAAGAGACCATTGGCTTCAAATTCGTCTTTCAGGCGGAGAACGTCAGTGTCATAAGTGATCCCGAGGTCACCGCGGATTTTGTTGGCTTCAATATCGGCTGCACTGATAACGATCACAATCTCTGCGGTATCCGATAATTCTTTTAGTAAATGTAATTTGCTGTCCGGCTGAAATCCCGGAAGCACGCGGGAAGCATGATAGTCATCGAAAAGCTTTCCACCGAATTCGAGATACAGTTTGTTGTCAAACTGATTGATTCGCTCACGAATGTGAGAAGACTGCATTTGCAGGTATTTTTCATTATCAAACCCAATTTTCATAAAGTTCCATCCTTTTTGTCCATAATTTTACTTTCATAGAAGCAATTCAAACCTAGTATACTATAAAATATGACTTTTTTACAATCTTTTCATAAATTTTTTATTGATAGAAAATAGCCACAAATCCAGTAAAAACGCTATGTATAATTGCTTATGATACTAAAATGATACTAAAATTTTATTTTTTCCAATTTTTCAATAATTTCTTCCCGGTGAGACTGGAACAGATGAGAATATGTGTTCATAGTCATTTTTACATCATCATGCCCCAAACGTTCCGCGATCATAAGCGGATTCGCACCCAGGTTGATTAGCAGACTGGCGTGAGAATGCCGGAGATCATGCACTCTGATCGGACGCAAGTTGATCCTCTTGCATACTCTTGTGAGTGCTTCACCGAGCCACACACGGGACCGGGAGAAAAGCCGGTCATCTGGATCCATACCGTAGATCTTCGCCATGTAGTCTTTAATTTCATCCAGAAGAAATTGCGGTATATCTATGATCCGGTTGCTTTTCGGTGTCTTGGGTGGCTGTATGGTGTATTTGCCGTCTACATATGCCAATGTTTTGTTGATCGCAATCTTCTTTTCCTGAAAATCAATATCTCCCGGAGTAAGTGCCAGGAGTTCCCCTTTTCTCATGCCGGTGTAAAACAGGATCTCAAAAGCTGTGAATAGCTCAATATTATCCCGAATTGCATCAGAGAAACACTTGTATTCTTCCGGTGTCCAGAAGTTTACCTTTTTTGGTGCAGGCTTGCAGATCTTTGATTTGACCGGATTGCGGGCAAGTCCCAGATAATCAACCGCAAATTTGAAAAGCATCCCTAGAGTGGCGTTGATCTGCCGGGTATAGGCTGCCGTAAATCCCTTTTTGAGCAGATGATTCTGCCAGTCAACAATATCTGCAGGTGTGATCTCTGCAATTACTTTCCGGTCAAAATACGGAAGCATATGCAGTTCTATCGTATTGAGTTGACTCTGCAGTGTTGACGGTCTCACCCGGTTCTCTTTGAAGTTCTTGTACTTCTGGCAGAGCGTCCGAAAGGTAATGTCTGGAGCATTGGCAAATTGTTCCAGAAAGAGCCGTTCCCAGTCTTTTGCGTCACGCTGCAGCTTGAATCCCCGTTTTAATTTCTGTTTCTTCTTGCCGGCCCAGTCTGTGTAATAGAATTTACAGTAATAAGATCCGGTCTTTTCGTCCTTATACGTTGGCATTTCTATATTCTTCCTTCCTGACGCTGGCGGGCGTATCAGATAGGTGGAAGTTCTGCCAATAGTCGCAAAATACGATCTTAATTGTGCGTCCGGTTTTCGGACGTGCGGGATACTTATATTTAGTTATTCCTGGAATTATTTAGCTCTCTTGCTCTTTACAAATTCTGCAAATTTCTTGATTTCTTCCAATTCTTCTGCGGTAAATTCATCTCCGTCAAAGTGCGCTGCGAGAGTGTTTATTGTTTTCGGTATATCTTCTGTATTATCAATATCATATAGTTCATCAAGAGTGATATTGAAATAATCCGCCAACTTCTGAGCAGCGGAAACAGAAGGCGTTCTTTGCCCCTTTTCCCAATAATTTATAGAGGATTGAGCTACACCGATAGCATCAGCAAGTTTTTTCTGAGAGATGCCGCTATTGAGTCGCAATTCTTTTATTTTTTCTTGTAATCCCATTGTATTCCCTCCTTAACATCAACTATATCACAAAACGAATCAAAAATAAATCACTTTTGTTATTGACATACAATCAAATTAGTGATAACGTAATAATCACAATAGTGATGGAGGTAAAAACAAATGAGTTTAACTATTGATGATCGCAAGTTTGCAATTGCACTTGCAAATAGTGGTTTAACTATTGGCGAAGCTGCCAAACGTGCCGGAATGTCGAGACCGAGATTTCACACGATTATCAACAGCAAAAAGGCAACAGCTCAAGCTGTTGGAAAAGTGGCCAAAGCTCTCGGCGTTGATGTAACAGAAATAATCGAAGATTAGGACGTTGGGCGGGCGTATCAGATCGATGGAAGAAAGGAGTGTTATTATGGCGAGACTAATGTATAACGTGAAGGACGTTCAAGAAATCCTCGGAGTAGGAGAATCAAAAGCCTATCAGTTCATTCGGATCATGAATGAGGAACTGCGAGGCAAGGGATTCTTGACAGTACAAGGAAAGGTTCCTGCTGCCTATCTGCAGGAAAGATTTTTCGGAGTGGCAGCAGATGGCAAGTAGAAGAGAATTACTTGACAGTCTAAAACCTGGTATGCATCTTGATAAGAATTTCTTTTTGAAGATTTACGGCTATGACATAACCTGCCCGGGATTTGCTGATGATGTGATCAGGAGATTGGAAATTCTTGGATGCAGTAAAGCCAGAGATTACTATACTTGTATCGTGTCGGAATATAACCATAAACACGATCAGGAAATGAAGCGCGTATCTGAATGGTATGCGAAACAGGACATAGATGAGAAGGGAGTGAGTGAATCACGGAAACAGCGAGAAATGGAACAACAGAAGAAACGGGGATTGCCAAGGAACTATGTAGCGAGTCAGATCCTGAAATGGTAGATAATATATACGATTTGTTGGATATGCAGAAAGATAAAAATATTCCGATTCAGTCCAGAAAAAACTGTGTAACAGTTCTGGGACGTGATCCAGCGCTGGCGGGAAAAATTAAGTTCAATACACTATCTAACAGGAAGAACGTAGAGGGTGCATTGCCATGGAATAAATCAGAGGCTTTAAGAGAGTGGACCAATATAGATAGTGAGTATTTGATTTATTACATGGAGACCTATTATCTATTGAATTCTGATAAAAAAATATTATCAGCTCTGGAAATAATAGCAGATACGAATAAATTTAACCCATTTATAGATATGCTCAATAGTGTCTCATGGGACGGAGTACCGAGAATTAAAAATCTATTAACAGACTATTTAGGGGTAGAAAAAAATGATTATTCTATACATTGCATGGAATTGTTAATGCTTGCAGTAATCAGCCGCGCCTTTGATCCGGGCACTAAATTTGATTATGTACTTGTACTATCCGGAAGACAGGGAATAGGTAAATCAAGTTTCTTTATGAAGCTATGTTGCAATGACGATTGGTATTTAGAAAATCTAAAAACAATAGATAAAGGCAAAGACGCAGCGGAGTTGATACAAGGAAAGATAATAGTTGAATTTAATGAGTTGTTGGCGGTGAAGAGTGCGATTGAGGGAGTGAAATCTTTTGTAACATTAAAATCGGACGAATATCGCGGTGCTTATGCGAGAGAAAAGGAAAAGCGTTACAGAACTTGCGTTTTTGTTGGAACCACAAATGATACGCAATTCTTGGTAGATGAAACTGGGAACAGGAGATTTTTACCATTGCGATGCGGAGTGATGCCAATTACGAGAAGTTTATTTATTGATAATGATGTATTGTCGCATGAGTTCAAACAGGCATGGGCGGAGGCGTATAAAATTTATTTAAGTGGTAAATTTTCTTTAGTTATGCCGGAAAGATTGCAGGGATATGTGGAAGAATTGCAAGAAGACTTTAAGGAAGACGATCCATTAGTTGGTATGATTCAGTATTGGTTAGATACGCATAATCATGAATATGTGTGTAATAAACAGATAGCGGCTGAGGTGTTAAATGTTGATAATCCTGACAGGCGATTACTAAATCAAATAACGAAAATTATGAACAATTCAATTGAAGGATGGAAGCGATCTGGAACGCACAGGTTCCCGGTTCTTGGTAAACAGAAATGTTATGTAAAAACTCAAGAGTTTACAGAAGTTTATCCGGGAGAAGTACCTTTTACATAATTGTAGTTGCTATCGCAACCGTAACGTTACCAGGATAGTCACCATAAAAGTAGTGTATTTTCAAGTAAAATTGGCGTTGGTATCTATGGTAACGATTGTTTGTAAAAAAATAACTTTTTATAAAAAAAATTAGGAATGTCACGGAAAAAGTTTATAGAAAGTATCGTTCCAATCGACACCACGTTACCACTGAAAGGAGAAAAAATGGACGCAAGAGAAGAATATAGCAAAGCGTTAAGCTCATTGATCGAAAAAGATGTAAGCGTTGATTTCAAGCAATGCTTTGAGAAAGACGGAATAGAGAATTCACTAATAATAGGAATCGTAATAGCTTCAAAGCTTGATAAAATAGCAGATGCCTTAGAGGGAATAGAAACAAGGCTTGACGCTCTGGAAGAGCTGCAAGACACAGCAGAACAGTTGAGAGAGTGCATTGGCTATGAAAGACCGGCACGATATGCACCGCCAGGATCAAAAGGATTCAACTTCCTCCGCATTGGTGGAACTGTTTATAAGGATTAACATAAAAAATAGGGGACTGCCTGAAACAGTCACCCCGCTGTATATCCTTAATGCACGGGCGGGCGCATTTGGAAAGGATACGCCTACATAATAGCATGGATTGATAAGAAAGGACAAGTGATATTATGAATCATGAAGAATTGATGAAGAAACTTGATACAGTTATTTGCAACTTGAATGATGATGGACTTGCGCTCATGTATTATTTCATCGGAGATATGCATGAAATTGAAAAATACAATATCAATACTTCATCGGATAGACTTGAAGAAATTAAGCTACTTGAAAAGAGACAGGACGCCAAAGAAGAGGAAGTGAAGCAAAAGAGAAAGCTTGAAGAAATGGAAGCAGAAGAAAGGAAAAAGAAAGCTGCTATATCTTCTCTAACAGGAAAAGAGCGGAAATTCTGGGATAAAATAGAAAAGGTTTGTAAAATGGATATTTCGCGGTATACCATGAAGACTTGGCAGACGATGCTACTTGCTAAAATATATAATAACAATTATTTAGATGCCAGTTATAAAACATTCTGCTTTGGCTTTCATCAGGGGCTGAAATATGCAGAAAACAGAATGAAAACGCAGAAACTTGTATAAAAAGCATTCCCGCCTTTCTGTGAATAGTACTCCAATACTGGAAACAGATGGCGGGAAATCGGCTGACATGACATGTGCGAGAAATCGAACATTTACCAAAAATAAATAGCGAACGTTCACAAAACAACATGAAATAACTGCTGCCCTTCCCGGAATGGTGCGCCAACATCGGAACGGGACGGCAGCATAAAGAAAAGGAGAGCAATAAAATGAGATTCAGTCAGATATTTTTAACAATGGGATATAACACAGTGGTAAAAGTTGATAAGGTAACAGAAATTAAGTCAACAGAGAGTGGAAACACTATGGATGCGGAATATATAGGAGCGTTTAAACGCTTCGACCGGATACCGAAAGAAATTTGGTCTGCCCGTGTTTGTACGTTTTTCGCAGAAGGTGAAGATAAACTTCTTGTTGTGATTGAGAGGGACAACGATGATAAAAATTAAGATATCGTATAATACAGATGAAGAGCTTGCCGGTGTGATCCGGCTGCTCTCTCCGGTGATGAAGTCCTGGAGAGTATCCAGGAATAAAGAGGGACGATATAAAAAGGCTTATGCTGAACTCCGAGGGAACACTGAGAAAACAGAATAATGATTGATTTTAGAGGGCTCCCCAAAATAGGGGAACCCTTTGAATTATTTTAATATAAAATCAAAATGAACTACGGATGAAGCACGAGAAATGGTCAGAGGATATTGACATATTTTAACATTGCATGGGATGGCAATATTTGATATAATAGTTTTAGAACAAATAGTATAAAGATACCGCAACCGGGACTACCTCTCCCGGTTGTAAGTCTGGAAGCGCCGGACGTGGTAACAGTTTTGTGGGATAGGCTGTTATTGCGTCTTTTTTTATTTGTTCTTTCCTTCTGAAATTATAACTACTGCATAAGCAGGCAACCAGCCCGACAGGGCGTAAAATATGGAGGTGTTCACATGAGCGAACAAGATGTAACAGCAGGCGTAAGCCAGCAGGAACCAGCACAGCAGACCGCAACGCAGGGTGAAAAGATGTTTACCCAGGATGATGTTAATAGAATCGTGAAAGAACGGCTTGCACGTGCGAAAACAGTGCAGGAACCGGATACCCGGGAGCTTGAACTGGAAAAGAGAGAAAATGCGCTTTATTTAAGAGAGCAGGTCACAGCCAACGGACTGTCTGAGGATCTGCTGGAAGAAATGAAAGGCATGGACAAAGCAACTATTGACAAATGTTTAAAGATACTTGCTCCGTATGCAAAGAAAGCATCAGAGCCGATTCTGAACGCTGTAGGTCCTACAGCAGGAGGAGCACAGAGCGAGAGTGATGCTATTAGGAAAGCTATGGGGTTTAAGTAAGAAAGGAGCCTAAATGGCTATTGAATTAGCAACCAAGTATTCGCCTTATGTCGATGAGATTTTTAAGGCTGAAAGCAAAAAGTCGCTTCTGACTAATGATGATTTTGATTGGACAGGAGCGCACACAATCAAAGTGTATAAGATTGGCACGGCGCCGATGAATGACTATGATCGTGCCGGAACCGGTGAAAATGCATCACGCTACGGAAAAATCACAGACCTGGAGGCAACGACACAGACAATGCTCGTTACAAAAGATAGATCATTCACATTCGTGATTGATAAGTTAGACAGTAATGAGACAGGTGGAGCCCTTGAGGCGGCTACAGCTCTTGCAAGACAGCTTAGAGAAGTTGTGATCCCGGAAGTAGATGCGTACACCTACGGGAAGATGTGCGAGGGTGCGGGCACAAAGCCAGCGGCTAAAACATTAGATTCCACAAATATCTACAACGAGATCATCAGTGCTACAACGGTTCTGGATGATAACGAAGTAAATGAGTCGGGGCGTGTTCTTCTGGTGGTGCCAGCAGTCTATCAGATGATGAAAGACAGTGAAAAGATTGTGCTTAATACGAACATTGGTGATGATCTTAGACAGCATGGTGTGATCTCCAACCTTGACGGAATGAATGTTGTCAAAGTTTCATCAAAGAGAGTACCGAAAAACTTCGGATTTATGGTAGCTCATCCTTGCGCGACAGTCACTCCGACTAAATTAGCTGATTATAGAACCCATCAGGATCCACCGGGAATTAGTGGAACATTGACAGAAGGGCGTATTTCTTATGATGCGCACGTTCTGGACAATAAAAAGATGGCCATCTATTACCAGGAGAGACAACCATCATAAATGAAGCAAATACAAAGCCCTGGGCCAGTGCCTGGGGCTTATTTCATACTGGGAGGTGCTATCATGTCAAACGAACAACTTGTCATTCGGATCAGAGCCGGAGAAGATACTGCTGCCAATATGCTGCAGCTATGGAAACAAAATCAAAGGTTTATTGGTATGATAGCGGTGAAATATTCCGGTTATGCTGAAATGGATGATCTAAAACAAGAAGGGTATTTGGCATTGTGTGAAGCTGTCAGACATTATAACCCAGATCAGGGAGTCCCGTTTATCAATTATGCTGCGTTTTATATCCGGCAAGGAATGCAACGATATATTGAGAACTCCGGGAACTGTATTCGCATACCGGTACATCGGCAGCAGTCAGCCAGAAAATACAAGAAGATTGTGGCAGAATACCAAAAAAGATATGGTGCAAGTCCGTCAGACGCTGAAATCCGCTCGTTAATGGGAATAGGCAGAGAAGAACTTGACAGCATAAAAGAAACTGTTCAAATGGGGCAAATACAAAGCCTGAGTCAACCAATGAAAGATAGCGAAGATGTATTTCTGGAAGATGCAGTTGTATCCGGGGAAGATCTGGAAGAGGAAGTGGCCAGAAAATTTGACCATGAGCGTATGAGCCGGGAGTTGTGGGAAATGGTTGACAATTTGCCCGATCAGCAGAGTGGAGTGATCCGATCTAGATATGTAGATGGGAATACTCTGCGAGAAATAGGAGAACAGCAGGGAGTGAGTATTGAAAGAGTTCGGCAGACCGAAGCGAAAGCGTTACGGGCGCTGCGGATGCCAAAACGCTGCAATGTATTCCGGGGATATTATGAGGTATATTTGAGTGCCGCACCGATTCACCATGTCGGAGTGAGACAGTTTCAAAGGACCTGGGAGAGCGAAGTTGAGCGTGAGGCGTTGCGCTGGGCAGAACGGGAATTAGGAATAAGAGACAGAGACTAAACGGGTGGCGCATAACCACCCGTTTTTTGATACTGAAATGATACTAAAAATATGTGTGAATAGCGAAAAGCACACCTATACATACTAAATACACTGTGTAGAAAATGAATAAAGTATAAAATAATAATTAAAAAACAGGGTTTGAGTAAATTTTTCATTGATTTCTAAAAAACGCCTACTTATAATAGAGAGGACGACACTTAGGAGGTAGGTATGGATAACCAGAATAATAGAAATAAGCAGAATCTTCCGGGAAATAATAATCCGAATAATAAAAATAACCGCCAAAGATGGAATATTATATTATTTACCGTTATGCTGATCTCGTTTATCGTATTTGCGTTGTATCAGTTCCGGGAAGACACAGATGCCCGGGAGATTACCTATGATCAGTTCCTGAACATGGTAGATTCCGGGGAAGTTAAGAAAGTTGTGATCGAGGATGACAAGATTGTGATCACAGCGAAGACAGAAGCTGAGATGAAGAACAGCAAGAAAAAAGGCGCTTCTGAGAGCGATGTGGTCGAAGGTTCTGTAGCAGATAACAACGACAGCAGCAGTAAGGACAGCAGCGATGACAGTACAGGTCTGTTCAGTAATGTGACAAGGAAGCAGTATTATACCGGTATTGTGAAGGATGATACCCTTTCGGACAGACTGTATAAAGCAGGTGTTGAGTATGAACAGAAGATACCGGATTCTACATCTTATATGGTGATGAATCTTCTGGTCAACATTGTTCCGCTTGTGATCATGATCGGTCTGGGCGTGATGCTGATGCGCCGTATGACAAAGGGTGGCGGCATGATGGGCGTTGGAAAGAGCAATGCCAAGATGTATGTGGAAAAATCTACCGGAGTCACATTTAAGGATGTAGCCGGTCAGGATGAAGCAAAAGAATCCCTGCAGGAAGTAGTCGATTTCCTGCATAACCCTGGCAAATACACCGGAATCGGAGCGAAGCTTCCGAAGGGAGCACTTCTTGTAGGCCCTCCCGGAACCGGTAAGACACTTCTTGCAAAAGCAGTTGCCGGAGAAGCAAAAGTACCGTTCTTCTCTCTTTCAGGTTCTGCATTTGTTGAGATGTATGTCGGTGTCGGAGCGTCAAGAGTACGAGACCTCTTTAAGCAGGCACAGCAGATGGCGCCGTGTATTATTTTTATCGATGAGATCGATGCGATCGGAAAAAGCAGAGATTCACAGCTTGGTGGCAATGATGAAAGAGAACAGACACTGAATCAGCTCCTTGCAGAGATGGATGGATTTGACAGTAATAAAGGTCTTCTGCTTCTTGCGGCAACGAACCGTCCGGAGATCCTGGATCCGGCGCTTCTCCGTCCGGGAAGATTTGACAGACGTATCATCGTAGATAAGCCAGATCTCAAGGGACGTATTGATGTCCTGAAAGTACATGCCAAAGATGTTAAGATGGATGAGACAGTCAATCTGGAAGAGATTGCACTTGCAACTTCCGGGGCAGTCGGTTCTGATCTTGCCAATATGATCAACGAGGCTGCGATCAATGCAGTAAAAAAAGGAAGAAATGTTGTATCTCAGGCAGACCTTTTTGAGGCTGTTGAGGTCGTTCTTGTGGGTAAAGAGAAGAAAGACCGTATCATGAGCCAGAAAGAACGCCGTATCGTATCATACCATGAAGTCGGTCATGCACTGGTAACTGCCCTTCAGAAGGACGCAGAACCGGTACAGAAGATTACAATCGTTCCGAGAACCATGGGTGCACTCGGTTATGTGATGCAGACACCGGAGGAAGAAAAGTTCCTGAATACCAAGGCTGAGCTGGAAGCAATGCTGGTGACAGCTCTTGCAGGACGTGCAGCAGAGGAACTGGTGTTTGACACAGTTACAACCGGAGCATCGAACGATATTGAGCAGGCAACCAAGATTGCAAGAGCGATGGTAACACAGTACGGTATGTCTGAAAAATTCGGACTTATCGGACTGGAATCTATCCAGAACCGTTATCTGGACGGAAGAGCTGTTATGAACTGCGGAGAGGCAACCGCGGCAGAAATCGATCAGGAAGTTATGAAGATGCTTAAGGGAGCATATGCAGAAGCGAAGAGAATGCTTTCCGAGCATCGTGAAACGATGGATCAGATCGCCGGATTCCTGATTGAGAAAGAGACGATCACCGGAAAAGAATTCATGAAGATTTACCGCAGATGTGAAGGAATTCCGGAACCGGAAGAAAAGAAAGAAGAGAATCCTGTAAAAGAGCAGACGATCGAGATGCCGAAGAAAGAGGCAGATACCGAAGCTGCACAGCAGGAAGAGAAAGAAACGCAGAAGAAAGTAGAAAGAGATGAAGACGGATTCATCCTTCCGCAGAAGCGTGACTAGTCTAAAATAACAGAAGATGCAGAGGTTTCAGAACAATAAGTTCTGAAGCCTCTTTTTTTTCTGTAGATTCTTTTGAAAGAATGACTTGTATTGTCTGCAGGAAGCAAGGTATAATGTGACTATGGAAAATCAGACATTTATTATTGAAGACGAACTTAAAAAACTTCCTGGGAAACCGGGAGTCTATCTGATGCATGGGGAAAAGGACGAGATCATTTATGTTGGAAAGGCGATCAGCCTGAAGAACCGTGTCAGACAGTATTTTCAGCCGAGCAGGAACCGGGGGGCCAAGATTGACCAGATGGTGACGCATATCACCCGGTTTGAGTATATCGTGACGGATTCGGAACTGGAAGCACTGGTTCTGGAATGCAATCTGATCAAGGAACACCGGCCAAAGTACAATACGATGCTGATGGATGATAAGAGTTATCCATTTATCAAAGTGACAACCGGCGAAGCATATCCAAGGATTATGATGGCAAGGCAGATGAAGAAGGACAAGTCAAAGTATTTCGGCCCTTATACCAGTGTGACGGCGGTAAAAGATACGATCGAACTGATCCGGAAGCTTTACCGTCTGCGTAGCTGTAACCGCATCCTTCCGCGCGATATCGGGAAAGAAAGATGCTGTCTCTATCATCATATCAAGCAGTGCGATGCACCGTGTCAGGGGTATATTTCGCAGGAAAAATACAGAGAGTCGGTTGATGAAGTACTCAAATTCCTGGGAGGAAATTATGATAAAATCTTAAAGGATCTGGAGAAAAAGATGCAGGAGGCATCGGATGATCTGGAATTTGAGAAAGCAATTGAATACCGGGAGCTTCTGCACAGCGTGAAGCAGATTGCACAGAAGCAGAAGATTACCGATACAGGGGGCGAGGACCGGGATATTGTGGCTCTTGCAAGAGAGCATGAGGATGCGGTGGTACAGGTATTCTTTATCCGCAATGGTCGTTTGATCGGCAGAGATCATTTTTATCTGCGGATTGCCCAGGGAGATGAAAATACAGAGATCCTCTCCAGCTTTATCAAGCAGTTTTATGCCGGAACGCCATATATTCCGGGCGAACTGATGCTTCCGGTGGAACCGGAAGAGCGGGAGATCCTGGAAGCATGGCTTGGAGAAAAACGTGGGCATAAGGTTCATTTCCGTATCCCGAAAAAGGGGGAAAAAGAAAAGCTTGTTGAGCTTGCGGCGAAAAATGCAAAGATGGTACTGGAAAAAGATAAGGAGCGTATCAAGCGTGAAGAAGGAAGAACGATCGGTGCAGTAAAAGAAATAGAAAAGTTGCTTGACCTTAATAACCTGGTGCGTATGGAGGCGTATGATATTTCCAATACCAATGGATTTGCCTCGGTAGGGTCGATGATCGTTTATGAGAGGGGCAAACCGAAACGAAACGATTATCGTAAGTTCCACATCAAGGGTGTGCAGGGGGCGGATGATTATGCAAGTATGCGTGAGGTCCTCACCAGAAGATTCCGGCATGGTCTGGAGGAACAGAAAAGCGGGAAAGAGCTGGGAAGTTTTAATGTTTTTCCGGATCTGATCATGATGGATGGTGGAAAAGGACAGGTTAATATAGCACTGGAAGTACTGGATGAACTTCATATATCCATTCCGGTATGCGGTATGGTCAAAGATGACCACCATCGGACGAGAGGACTCTACTATCAGAATATCGAGATTCCGATCGACCGCAATTCCGAAGGGTTTCGACTGATCACAAGAGTGCAGGATGAGGCGCACAGATTTGCTATAGAATTTCACCGGAAACTGCGTAGTCAGGGACAAGTGCATTCGATCCTGGATGATATTCCGGGAATCGGACCTGCGAGAAGGAAAGCACTGATGCGGACATTTGACAGTCTGGATGAGATTAAGAATGCAGAGGTGGAAGATTTGAAAAAAATTCCATCAATGGATGAAAAATCAGCCAAAAGCGTGTATAATTTTTTCAGAGGAAGCGAAATGGAAGATACAGAAGCTACTCGGATGGAAGAACAATAAAAGGAGACAGGACTATGGGAGTAACATTAACAAAAATCGTAGAGAAGATGGAACTTAGAAATCTTACTCCGGATGTCGATATGACACAGCGGGAAGTAAAAATTCCGGATATTAACCGTCCGGCACTTCAGCTCGCCGGATTTTTTGATCATTTTGATTGCGAACGGATTCAGCTTATCGGATATGTAGAGTACACTTATCTGCAGACATTGGAATATGAGCATAAGATGAAAATATATGATACACTGCTTGATTATGGGATTCCATGCTTTATTTTCTGCAGAAATCTGCAGCCGGATCCGGAATTTCTGGAGAAAGCAGTGAAGAACAATATTCCGGTATTTATTACGGATAAACAGACCTCTTCCTTTTCAGCAGAACTGATCCGCTGGATGAAAGTGGAACTGGCACCGTGTATTTCAATTCACGGGGTACTGGTGGACTGTTATGGAGTCGGTGTTCTGATCATGGGAGACAGCGGTATCGGTAAAAGTGAGGCGGCACTGGAGCTGATCAAGCGAGGCCATCGTCTGGTAACAGATGACGTGGTGGAGATCCGGAAGGTCAGTGATGATACTCTTGTTGGTACAGCACCGGATATTACCCGCCATTTTATTGAACTTCGCGGAATTGGTATCATTGACGTAAAGACGCTGTTTGGTGTGCAGAGTGTAAGAGAGACACAAAATATTGATCTCGTCATCAAGCTTGAGGACTGGAACAAGGATCGTGAGTACGACAGGCTTGGACTTACTGAGGAGTATACAGAATTTCTTGGTAATAAGGTTGTATGCCACAGTATTCCAATCCGTCCGGGACGTAATGTTGCCATTATCGTAGAATCAGCGGCAGTCAACCACAGACAGAAACAAATGGGCTATAACGCAGCTCAGGAGCTGTACCGCCGGGTACAGGAAAATCTAAAAAAGAATATGTAAGGAGCAGGAGACAGATGAAATATTGTTTTGGTATCGATATAGGCGGAACGACAGTAAAGATGGGACTTTTTCAGGAAGACGGAGAGCTTCTTGACAAATGGGAGATCAAGACACGTACGGAGAACCAGGGAGAAGCAATCCTCCCGGATATTGCGCAGGCAGTGAAAGCAAAGATGGCAGAAAAGAAACTGGTGAAGGAACAGATCATCGGACTTGGAATGGGGCTTCCGGCACCGGTAACCGAGGATGGAATTGTTCAGAATACAGCAAATCTCGGATGGGGATACAAAGAAGTGACACGTGAACTGGAAGAGCTTCTTGACGGAATGAAAGTGATTCCGGGGAATGATGCAAATGTAGCTGCGCTTGGTGAGATGTGGAAAGGTGGCGGAAAAGGCCACAAGAATGTTATTATGGTTACCCTTGGAACCGGTGTTGGCGGTGGAATCATCGTGGATGGAAAGTGCCTTGTAGGGGCACACGGTGCTGGCGGAGAGATCGGTCATCTGTGTGTAAACTACCAGGAGACAGAAATCTGTGGATGTGGAAAGAAAGGCTGTCTGGAACAGTATGCTTCAGCAACAGGAATCACAAGACTTGCCAATATGCGTCTTGCAAAAGATGAGAAACCAAGTACCCTCAGAAATGTGGCAGAGATGTCTGCGAAAGAAGTGTTTGATGCAGTGAAAGCCGGAGACGAAGTTGCAATCGAAATCGCAACTGAATTTGGAAAGTATCTGGGACATGCGCTGGCGAACCTTGCAGCTGCCTGTGATCCGGCGGTTATCGTAATCGGCGGAGGGGTATCAAAAGCCGGAGAGGTTCTGCTGGATTACATCAAAGGACCATTTAAAGAAATGGCATTCTTTGCAGATAAAGATACAGAATTTGCACTTGCAGAACTTGCAAATGATGCAGGAATCTGCGGAGCAGCAAAACTGGTACTGAAATAAGTGAAAGATATTATAAAAAAACAAAAATCTTGTGAGAAATATTTAACATTCTTGCAAGATTTTTTTTGCAGAAGAAAATGAAGAATGAGAAATGTTTACATTTGACATTCTTCACAAAATGATGTAAACTTATCGTAGTAACATTGTTAAATAAGTCTATAAACTCTAAATAATTGTGAAAAGGAAGACAAAATGATAATACGTAAAACATTAAGAGAGCAAGTAGTTGAAATTTTAAGACACAAGATTTTATCAGGAGAGATCAAACCGGGAGAACGAATTATAGAGGCAAAAGTAGCAGAAGAGCTGAAAGTCAGCAGAGGTCCTTTAAGAGAAGCTCTCAGGCAGATCGAAGAAGAAGGGCTGGTTGTATATGAAGCACAGAAAGGCTGTGTAGTAAAGACGATGACTTATGAAGAGATGCAGGAAACATACCTGATCCAGTCTACGCTTGAGAAACTGGCAGTGCAGATGTGCGGGGGAGAGATCAGCAAAGAACAGGATGAAGAGATGCAGAAGCTTGTTCTTTCCATGGAGAAAGCGGCCAATCAGAAAAATCTGTATGATGTTATAAAATTCGATGAACAGTTCCATGAATGTATTGTGAAGACCGCACACAGTGAAAAACTTCATAGAATCTGGAAAATACTGGAAGGAGGGAATACGGCGGCATATTATACGATGGATACAAAAACTCTGGTACCATTTGATGTGGTCCACATCAATCATCAGAGAATTTTGGATCTGTTTCATAAAGGGACAGTCGAAGATATCTGTAAAGAGATAGAATTACACTACATGGTTGTCCCGCATGTTCTATATGAAAATCAAAAGAAAAAAGGAGAAAGGAACTGAAAGTATGGTTAAATTTATTGGGAAAAGGCTGGCATATGCTGTTTTGACATTGTTCTTGATTACGACAGCGACATTTTTCTTGGTAGCAGGTGCTCCCGGAGATCCGATCGCTGCAAAAGTCGGACAGATGCCGGAACAGGCACAGGAAATCATCCGTGAGAAATACGGATTGGACCAGCCGGTAGTAAAACGGTATACAACTTATATGAAGAACCTTCTTACAACAGGAGACTTCGGAGAATCTATTATTTATACCGGTCAGTCAGCAAATGACATTATTAAAAACAATACGCTGGTATCAGCGAAGATAGGTTTGTTGGGACTACTCTTCCAGACAACGATTGGTATATGTCTCGGAATGGTAGCGGCTCTTAACAGGGGAAAACCGGTGGATCATGTCATAAGGGTACTCGTTGTATTAGCTATTTGTGTTCCTAGTTTCGTATTTGCATCTGTATTGCAGTATTTTCTGGCATTTAAGTGGAAACTGGTGCCGGTATTCGGCTGGGGACAAATGAAACATTATATTCTTCCGGTTGCCGCATATGCGATCGGCGGTATTGCATCTTATACAAAATATATGAGAAACAGTACCTTATCTGTTATCGGAGAAGATTATATTATTACAGCAAAAGCAAAGGGATGTACAAAGAAGAGAGTTGTACGGAAACATGTTTTGAGAAATGCAATGCTTCCTATCATTACTATGATCGGACCTTCTCTGGCAGGAATTTTTGCAGGATCATTCATCCTTGAACGTATGTTTGCGATTCCGGGACTTGGATTCTACTATGTAAAAGCAGTTTCGGATAATGATTATACGATGGTAATCGGTCTTACAATTTTCTTTGCTATTTTGTTCGTTGGCTCGCTGATTGTAGTAGACATTCTGTATGGAATCGTCGATCCGAGAATCCGAGTTGCAAAAGGTAAGAAATAGGAGGGATTCTGATGAGTACAAAAGAGGTAGTAATGACAGAAGAATGGAATGAATCAGATGATTTTAAACGTGTTGGGACGGAAGGATTATCTGGTGAAGATATCGGACAGAAATCCCTGACCTATTGGGCGGATGTCTGGAGAAGATTTAGGGAAAACAAACTTGCAATATTTGGTCTTATATTATTAGGCGTGATCGTAGTGATCCTGTTTGTCGGACCGCTGATCACAGGACAGGATTATCAGTTGATCGATGCGTCGATCAAGAATCAGGGACCAAGCAGTGCACACTGGTTTGGCACAGATGATATGGGAAGAGATCTCTTTACCCGTGTCTGTGTAGGCGGACGTATTTCAATCTATATTGGTTTATGTTGTACATTGGTAATGTTTGTGATCGGAGCACTCCTTGGAGCGCTGTCAGGATTAAAAGGCGGCCTGGTAGATGACATCATCATGCGTATCTGCGAATTTATCGGAAACCTGCCATATCTGATCATTGTAGTAATTTTATCCATGGTACTTGGAAGAAGTATGTTCTCCCTTGTTTTTGCAATGAGCCTTACCGCGTGGGTAGGAACTGCGCGTATGGTAAGAGGACAGATCCTTCAGATCAAGGAACAGGATTATGTGCAGGCAGCAACAGCACTTGGTGCATCGACCGGACGTATTATTGTCAAACATCTTCTTCCGAATACACTTGGAATTATTATGGTTGATATCACGATGTCAGTTCCGGGATTTATTTTCAGTGAGGCTTTCTTAAGTTATATCGGACTTGGAGTAAGACCACCGGAAACCAGCTGGGGAGCACTTGCATCAGCAGGACAGCAGCAGCTTATGTTTTACCCACATGAATTGTTCTTCCCATGTCTGATGATCGTACTTACAATGCTGACCTTCCATCTGATTGGTGATGGACTTTCAGATGCTTTGGATCCGAAGCTGAGAAAATAAAAGGGGGAACTACAAGATGAAAGAAAAAATACTGGAAGTGAAAAACCTGGAGGTATCTTTCAAGACCTATGCCGGAATCTCACATGCAGTAAGAGGAATCGATTTTAATCTGCATAAAGGAGAAACTCTTGCGATTGTAGGAGAGTCTGGCTGTGGTAAGACAGTATCTTCAAAAGCAATCATGCGATTGCTTCCAGAATCGAACACATTAATAAATGAAAATTCTGAAGTATTGTTCCACGGGGAAGATCTTCTGAAAAAATCAGAAAATGAAATGGTTTCCATACGGGGAAGTAAGATTTCAATGATTTTCCAGGATCCAATGACTTCACTGAATCCGACCATGAAGATCGGAGATCAGATTGCGGAAAGTATTCTGATCCATAGACAGATTTCTAAAGAAGAAGCATATAAAGAAGCTTTAGAAATGCTGCAGCTGGTTAAAATACCAAATGCAGAAAAACGAATGAAACAGTATCCGTTTGAATTTTCAGGCGGTATGAGACAGAGAGCGATGATCGCTATCGCCCTTGCATGTAAACCGGAGATCCTGATTGCGGATGAGCCGACAACTGCTCTGGACGTAACCATTCAGGCACAGATTATGGAACTAATCGGAGAACTGCAAAAAGAACTGGATATGGCGATGATCCTTGTAACACATGACTTAGGTGTTGTAGCGAGTGTTGCAGATAAGATTCAGGTTATGTATGCAGGAAAAATTGTAGAACGTGGTGATGTACGTGAGATTTTCTATCAGTCTACACATCCTTATACGAGAGCTCTTCTGGATTCCGTTCCGAAGATTCATTCTATAAACAAAGAAACATTGTATTCCTTAAAAGGAACGCCGCCGGATCTTATCAATCCGCCGGTTGGATGTTCTTTTGCTCCGCGTTGTGAGTATGGAATGAATATCTGCAGAAAGAAATATCCGGAGCTTACAAAATTCAGTGATACACAGGAATGCAACTGCTGGCTTCATGATCCAAGAGCGGATGTGAGCAATCTTCCTGAGAATATGATAAGGGGGAGACAGTAACCATGGATAAGAAAGAAGTACTGATCGAAGTGAAAGACCTGAAGAAATATTTTCAGGTTGGAAAAAACCAGACACTGAAGGCAGTGGATGGGGTAAACTTTAAGATCTATAAAGGTGAGACTCTTGGAATCGTAGGAGAATCCGGCTGTGGTAAAACAACCTGTGGAAAGACGGTTATGGGGCTTTACAAGGCTACAGGCGGTGAAGTTCTTTTTGACGGAGTTGATATTAATAAACTGAATAAAAATGAAAAGAAAGAGTTTACAAAGAGAGCTCAGATTATTTTCCAGGATCCATATTCTTCACTGAACCCGAGAATGACAGTTGGTGATATTATCGGGGAAGGAATTGACATTCACAAGCTTTACACCGGAAAAGAACGCCAGGAAAAGATTTATGAATTACTGGAACTGGTCGGACTTAACCGAGAACATGCGCTTCGTTTCCCTCATGAATTTTCAGGTGGACAAAGACAGCGTATCGGAATCGCAAGAGCACTTGCTATTGAACCGGAATTCATTGTCTGTGATGAGCCGATTTCAGCTCTTGATGTTTCCATTCAGGCACAGGTTGTCAATCTGTTGATCGAACTTCAGCAGAAGAAAAACCTGACCTATCTCTTTATCGCACACGACCTGTCTATGGTAAAACATATTTCAGACCGTGTCGGTGTAATGTATTTGGGAAATATGGTTGAATTTGCAGAGAGTGATGAATTATATCAGAATCCACTTCATCCATATACAAAAGCGTTGATGGCAGCGATTCCGATTCCGGATCCGGACACAGAAGAACAGAAGAAGAGAATTCGACTCGAGGGAGAGATCCCAAGCCCGGTTAATCCAAAACCTGGATGTAGATTTGTGACGAGATGCAGATATGCAACAGAAAAATGTCATCAGGAGACACCGCAGCTTGAAGAACTCAAACCGGAACACTTTGTAGCTTGTCACAGAGCAAAAGAGTTAATGGAAGATCACCCGCAAGAGTAATCTTGCTGGATATAAAGGAGGAAGACTATGAAAAAAAGAAAAACATTAGCAATGGGGCTCGCAGTAGCACTGGCTGTCAGTTGTCTGGCAGGCTGCGGCGGAGATGACAAAAAAGCAAGTTCAGACGGAAAAACAGAACAGGTTCTGAACATCTCCAACAACAGTGTGGTTGTCGGACTGAACCCGCTGATCAACACAACTGGTCCTGATAACTCAGCATTTAATATGGTGTTAGACCCACTCGTTAAAAGAGTAACTCGGGATGGAAATACTTATGAGATCATTCCTGCTGCAGCAGAAAGCTGGGATATAAGTGAAGACGGACTTACTTATACCTTCCACATGAACAAAGATGCAAAGTGGAGTGATGGAACGAAAGTAACAGCAAATGACTTTGAATTTACTTTCCAGAAGATGGCAACTCCTTCCGTTGCAGCAACAAACGCATGGTTATTTGACGGTGTTATCGAAAACTTCACAGAAGCTCTTTATGATCAGGGAAAGAAACCGGAAGATATCGGTGTACACGCCATTGATGAAGATACATTGGAAATCAAAATTATCCACCCGGCATCTTACTTCCTGGAGCTGGTTTCTTCATCAGCTTATCCGGTAAACAAAGCAATGTATGAAGAGCTTGGAAGTGATTATGCAACATCTGAAACAAAGACTGTATTTAACGGACCATTCAAGATTGAAAGCTGGAGCCAGAATACAGAAATGGTAGTGGTAAGAAATGACCAATACTGGGGAGCTGACGATGTGAAGCTTGACAAGATCAATTGCAAGATCATTCAGGAATCAGGTACTGCAGTTCAGTCTTACATCAACGGTGAGTTGGATGTGATCGGTACAACGGATGCAAACTGGGGAAAGACTATCGAAGAACAGGGAGAATCTGAATCTTATCAGGTTCCGGATAGTTCACCGGAATTCTTCATGCTGAATGTAGCAAACGAATATCTGTGTAATGAAAAGATCAGACAGGCTTTAACTGTTGCTTATGACCGTCAGGAAATGATCGATACTCTTCGTAATGGAAAAGGCGTTCCGATTTATTCTATGATGCCAGATACTGTCCAGGTTGGAGAAAAAACTTACACAGAATTAGTTGGCGGAAAGAATCATTTCGTTCAGGAACTTCAGGAAGAAATCAAAGATCCGAAAGCTTTACTTATTGAAGGATTAAAAGAACTTGGTAAAGATCCAGACCCGTCAAAGGTAACAATCCGTTATGCAAGCCGTGGTACAGATGAACTATCTAAAAAGATTGCTGAATGGATGAAGCAGCAGTGGGAAAGCGTTCTTGGAATCAATGTCGAAATCGATATGATGGAATGGAACATCATGTGGGATAAGATTGACGCCGGTGATTACGATATTGCAACAGGCGGCTGGGGACCATACTACAATGAACCAAGTGCCCTTCTTCAGTTATTCGATCCTGATAATGGATACTTCAACGCAGAAAAGACAGGATGGTCAGGAGAAGATCCTAAGAAATACCAGGAACTTTTAAATGCAGCAAAATTTGAAGTTGATGACCAGAAGAAGGCAGAGCTTTATCTGCAGGCAGAAGAACTGGTTGTTAAGTCAGGACTGATCGAACCTACTTATGTTGAAGAGGCACCTACATTTGTTAAGAAATATGTGAAGAACTACTTCGTTTCTACAGTTGGTCAGGTTGATTTCTCAAAGGTTTATATTGAAAAATAGCATGTCTTTTAGAGATATAAATTAAACAAAAATGTCATAGAGGTTGCAAAACCTCTATGGCACTTTAAGGTAAAAAATAAAAGTAAATGGAGAAATGATTATGTATGTAATTAAAAATGGAACCATTCATACCGGAACGGGTGAAGTGCTTGAAAACTATGATATCTTAATCGAGGGGAAAAAGATTAAGAAAATCGAAAAGAATATTTGCGAAGCGGATGCAGAAATTATCGATGCAACCGGAAAACAAGTTTTCCCTGGTTTCATCGATCCACATTCTTCTATCGGAGCTATGGGAATTCCGACTCGTTACAAAGATAATGCAGAAACTACAAATGTAATCAATCCGGATCTGAGCGTGAAGTATGCCATCGATCCAGATGAAGTGAATGCGCAGGAATTCTACAAATCAGGAATTACATCTGTTGGATTTTCACCGGATCACAGCAATGTGATCGGAGGACAGATTACAGTGTGTAAGACAGCTCCGGATCATATGGCAAACCGTATTGTAAAAGAGCACGCAGCAATGAAGGGGAGCGTATGCTCAACCGTTAAGGATGTATATGGTGCAAGCAACCAGATGCCGAAAACAAGAATGGGAATTTTCCATTTGCTCAAAGAAGCAATCAGAAAAGATGACCTTTTGAAGAAATATCAGATGCCATTTGTCATCGCTGCAGAAACTGCAGGTGAGATTCAGTGTCTTATGGAGCTTCTGAAAGATGAAGATATCCAGCTTACAATCGTAGATGGATTTGAATTCGGCGATGCGATTGAAGAACTGAAAGAAAAGAAAGTTGGAATTATCTTTGGTAATTTCAGCAACCTGTCACAGATTTCCAAACATGAAATCGACCTTTCCAGATTAAAAGAACTGGTAGAAAACGGAAACCGCATCGCATTTACAAACACATGCAAAGGTGCTTCTGAAGGTAGAGAAGTATTCATCTGGAGTGCAATCGAAGTATATCGTGCAGGAATCGATGCCGAGGATGTAGTAAAAATGATGACGATCCAGCCAGCCGAGATGCTTGGTGTTGCAGATCAGATCGGAAGTATCGAAGTTGGAAAAGACGCGGACATCACAATTTACAGTGATCATCCTGTAAAATCTTATGCGGCACACGTACAGTTTTGTATGATAAATGGAAAGGTGGTATTATCGTAATGCAGACATTAATCAAAAATGGTATTTTGTATACAATGACAGAGGATAAGGGCATCTTTCAGGGGGATATTCTCGTCGAAGGAACAAAGATCAAAGAAGTAGCAGAACATATCAGTGAAGACTGCTTAGAGGATGGAGATAAGCTCATTGAGGCAGAAGGATATTATGTTCTTCCGGGACTTATCGATGCACATTCTCACATCGGATTATTTGATTTCAATGTGGATCCGGGTGTAGACGATGCCAATGAGATGACAAATCCGGTTACTCTTTCTGTTGATGCACGTTTTGGAACTAATCCAAAAGCAAGAGAATTTAAAGTAGCTTATGAGCACGGAATCACAACCATGCTTCTGACTCCGGGAAGCGGAAATGTATTTTGCGGACTTCCGTTTGCACTTAAAACTTATGGAAACAATGTGTTTGATATGACAATCAAATCACCATGTGCGGTGAAGATCGCACTTGGAGGAAATCCGAAAAATAGATATGGTGAGATGAAACGGCTTCCGATGACAAGGATGGGAATTGCCAAAGTGCTGGATGATACCTTTGCGAAAGCGAAGAAGTATGTGGAGGATAAAGAACAGGGGAAAGAAGTGGAATATGATCCGGATATGGAAGCACTTGGAATGGCTTTGAGAGGTGAAATTCCATGTAAGATTCACTGTACACAATATGATATGCTCACTGCAATTGAGATAGCGAAGAAGTATCATGTGCACTTTTCACTGGAACATGCATGGGGAGCAACCGATTATCTGGATGAAATCGTGGAAAGCGGATGCGATATATGCTACGGACCGATTGCAACTTACCGTAGTCCTGGAGAACGTAGAAAAATCGATGTGGAAGCTGTAAAAATGCTGGATGACAGAGGAGTGAATGTGGCGATGATCACTGATTCACCGATTCTGAGTGAAGAATCTCTGTATCATCATGTGGGAGAAGCAGTGCGTGAAGGACTTGCACAGGAGAGAGCAGTAAGAACGGTTACGATCAATGCTGCAAAGGTGCTGGGCGTAGAAGACCGTCTGGGAAGCCTGGAAGAAGGAAAAGATGCAGATATTATTGTAATGAAAGGAAAACTCGGACTTGATACCGATGCGATGGTATACTATACGATGATTGAAGGTAAGATCGTATATCAGAAATAGAAACCAGATTGATAGATAAAAAAGAGAGATCAGTGAATTTCAAATATTCACTGATCTCTTTTTCTAATTGGATGATAGATTCTTACTGTCCATTGCCAGAATCTGAGCCGCCGGTATTGCCGGAATCAGTGCCACCACCTGTATTACCGGAATCAGTGCCGCCACCGGTATTACCGGAATCGCCACCGGTATTACCAGAATTGCCACTATTATTACCGGAATCAGTGCCGCCGGTATTGCCGGAATCACCGCCGGTACCACCGGTAGTATCCCCATTAGTGCCGGTAGAGTTACCGGAGGAGTTTCCACCTGTTGTACTATTAGAATCGGATTTGTCATTCGAATTTTTTGTACTGTTTGTGGTAGTTGACTTGCTTGCATGTCCGGAACATGTCTCGGTCGGGACAGTATCCGGATCAAACCATTCGGTCTGTGACGGACAGCCGGAACCGGCAAGCTTACCGGAAATTGTACATACGCTCTTCTGAACGAGAGAACCTGGCATCTCGAAGTCTTTGTAGGTAAGTCCCAAAGCTTCATCGATCCGGTTCATGATCTTAGCCCAGATCTTGAAATGATAGTTCCAGCTTCCTTCAGACATTTCCTGGTTACCATCGTAACCCATCCAGATACCACAGGTATAATACGGTGTAAATCCTTCGAACCAGAAGTCACGGTTGTCGGAGGTTGTACCGGATTTACCGGATGCAGGCATATTATTGAGCTGTGCATCGGTTGCAGTACCCTTTGTGACAACATCCTGCATGGCGTTGGTAAGAAGTGCCGCAGTTGTATCTTTGATCACAGTGTGGCTTTCCGGATTGGAGTTGTCGATCAGGACATTACCATCATGATCCAATACCTTTGTGTACAGGGATGGTTTGTTATATACACCGCCGTTTGCAATGGATGCATAGGCTGCTGTCAGTTCATAGTTGTAAACACCATGGGAAATACCACCAAGAGCAAGAGACTCTACAGCATCATCTTCGGTAAGTGTGGAAAGACCAAATTTCTCGCAGTATTCAAAACCAAGATTGATACCAATCTTATTCAATGTCTTTACCGCAATGATGTTCATGGACTGTTCGATCGCCTGACGGTATGTTACGGTACCTTTATAGTAATCGCCCCACCAGTTATGAACCTGATGATGTTCAAGGTCGTGCTGATAGTAGTATTCTTCATCAACTTCGGTGGTAGCAAGTGTAAGATCTGCGCTGTCCAATGCCGGAGCGTATACGGCAAGAATCTTGAATGTAGAACCTGCGTTACGGGTAGAACCCTTGTATGCGCGGTTCAGTCCACGGTTGGTTGTCTTTTGTCCACGGCCACCGACAAGAGCTTTGATCTGCCCTGTTTTCTGATCGATGATGGTTAGTGAAGTCTGCGGCTGTGGAGAGAGGTTGACGTACTCATCATAGGTCTCGCCATCCTGGAGAAGACTGTTACGGAATGCGTCAATTCTTTCCTGTGCAGCTTCCTGTGATCCGAAGAGAAGTCCTTCATCATCACCGTACTGATCTGCCCCGAATTGTTTCAGGTGTCCGGCACTGTAGTTATCTACCGAGCCATCAGTATGATAGACTGTGAGGGCATAATCAACACCCCAGTCAATATTGGCCGGATAATTGTTGTCATCATTCAATTCTTCATCACAGATGTTCTGCATCGTAAGATTCTGAGTTGAATAAATGGTGAGACCACCGCTGTACAGTGCGTTCTCTGCCTGTGTCTGGGAATATCCAAGTCCGTCTTCTGAGGTGAGATCTTCGATCAGCTGCTCAGACAGGGCATCAACAAAATAAGAGTTGACGGTGTTGGTCTCTTCGATCCGTGTATTTACGTTCTGAATTCTGGAATATACGTCATCTGCCAGTGCTTCATCATGGGCAGCCTGGTCGATCCAGCCCTGATCGAGCATATTATCCAGAACTTTTTTGCGGCGGGTTGCGTTGTCTTCCGGATTGGTGATCGGATTGTATCTTCCCGGATTCTGTGTGATTGCAGCGATGGTTGCAGATTCGGAAAGGTTAAGTTCATTGACATCCTTATTAAAATATCTCTGTGCGGCTGACTGTACTCCCAGACAGTCCTGACCAAGGTTGATCGTGTTCAGGTAGCTTTCAAGGATTGAATCTTTATCAAGCTGCTTTTCAACCTGAATTGCGAGATACTGTTCCTGGATCTTACGTTCCAGCTTTTCTTCAAAAGTGCTTTCATTTACAAAGTCAGGGAAGACATTGTTCTTGATCAGCTGCTGGGTAATGGTACTGGCTCCTTCAGAGAAGTTGCCACCATGAGTGATACCAACAACAAAAGCACGGATAATACCTTGGATATCAACACCGTTATGCTTGTAAAAGCGGGAGTCTTCGATTGCGACGAATGCATGCTGCAGATCCTCCGGGATCTGATCAATCGTCTTATATACACGGTTGGCACCTGCACCAGTGAATTCGGCTATTGTTGTCGTGCCGTCATCTGCAAGTGCGGTGGACGTATAACCCTGTGGTTTGATGCTGTCAGCTGTAATCTCAGGTGCATTATCAATCACATGCCTGATGATAAAGCCACCTCCGATCGCTGCGAGGATACAGCAGACAAAGATACATAATAGAAAACCTTTAAAAAGGCGAACGCCCAGTTTCTTTTTGTGCATATTCTTTTTCGATGTTATGCGTTTTTGTTTTTTAGAAGCTTTTCGCTTTCCATAATTCATGAATGCTTCCTCCTTCATATTGCAATATTATATCAAACTTGATAATCTAAATAAAGGAAAACTTGAAAACTTCAATGTTCCATTTTACAAAATTAAGAAAAACTTCGAAAATATAGGGAAATTGTAACATTTTTGTAATTTTCTTGCATCTGAAGAAATAGATTTGTATACTGGAAATAGTGAAAATATAAGGAAAATGAAGGGAAAAACGCAGACATGCAGGAAGAATACAAAACAGTATACCGGGGAGGAGAAGGGGAAATTGTTGAAAAGAAATCCCGTTTTATCGCAACGGTAAGACCGGTACACTCAGAAGAAGAAGTACTGGCATTTATAGAAGAAGTGAAGAAAAAATACTGGGACGCAAGACATAACTGTTTTGCTTATGTGATCGGTGTAACAAATCCAACTCTGAGATGTAGTGATGACGGGGAGCCTGCAGGTACAGCAGGAAAACCGATGCTGGATGTGCTTACAGGGGAAGGTCTTCACGATACGGCGGTTGTTGTGACCAGGTATTTTGGCGGGACGCTTCTGGGAACAGGTGGTCTGGTGCGGGCTTATCAGGGAGCAGTAAAGGAAGGTCTTCAGGCAAGTACTGTGATCACAAAGCGCCTGGGTTACCGGTATGAGATTGGAACGGATTATACCGGACTTGGGAAGATCCAGTATATCCTCGGACAACGGCAGATCAGTGTGCAGGATACACAGTATACGGATAAAGTGCTGATGAAGGTGATTCTGCCTTATGATCAGGAGCAATGTGTGGTTTCCGAGATTACAGAGGGAACAAATGGACAGGCTGTGATCGAAAAAGGAGACAGCTGCTATTTTGCGGAGGATGGAAAAGAAATCCTGGTTTTTGAGGAATAGAACAGGAAAAAGAACCCCTATACAGAACGGAGAATCCGTTCTGTATAGGGGTTTTAATGTCTTAGTATACAGGAGGAACTGCAGATAGCAGGTTCTCTGTATGAGCTTATTGGTTTACTGGAATTCCGGTTCGATCAGACCGTAGGTTCCATTCTTTCTCTTATATACAACATTGACTTCGTCTGTCTCAGCATTGCTGAATACGTAGAAGTTATGTCCGAGAAGTTCCATCTGAATGCAGGCATCCTCCGGGAACATTGGTTTGATGCCGAAACGTTTGGTACGGACGATCTCAATCTCGTCTGACTCTGCTGCCGAAGTATCGGATTCAATAAATTCCTGACGGAAATCATGTCCGCCCTGCTGTTTTGCAATCAGTTTGGTTTTATACTTTCTGAGCTGACGCTCGATAATTTCTTCTACGAGATCAATGGATACATACATATCGCTGCTTTCCTGCTCGGAACGGATAATGTTTCCTTTTACAGGGATCGTAACTTCGATTTTCTGACGTTCTTTTTCTACACTGAGTGTAACGATAATGTCAGTTTCAGGAGTAAAATACTTTTCCAGTTTTCCTAATTTCTGTTCTACAGCCTGTCTGAGACCAGGTGTGATGTCAATGTTTCTTCCGCTAATGATAAAATTCATACAGCTCAACTCCTTTTTTCTCATATTTCTCATAGTATGTACGGAGATAAGTGCATCTATAAGAGCTTGACCGGCAGGATGTATAGATAGTTTTTATATCCTTCCGGCTATAGCTACATTATACTCTATCATAGGGGAGAGATGCAATGGTAAATGCAAAAAAATTATTAAAATTCTGTAAAGAAAACTGAATTATCAGAAAATTCTGTCAATGTATGGAGCGGATTACTTCGATACGACTGATCTTGCCATTATGCATTTTGGCAACGCGCAGACCAAAATTATCGAAGAATGTACTTGCACCAACACCAATTTCTGTTTTTTCCTGTTCAAATCTTTTAGTGATCACGTCATATAAGGTTTGTTCATCTTCATATGGAATATGGACGTGCAGGATGCTGTTTACAATCCGTGCTTTTGTAGTAGCACGGAAAATGATTTTTTCAGATTCATCAAATTCAATAAAAAGGAACTTTCTGGTTGCAAATAAAAGTGCGATGGAGATCACACCGATCAGGCTGGATACCGGATTATTATGTGCCATGATCACCTGTCTGGCGATGGCAAATAACAGCACCTCAAACACAGTGGAAGGTTTGTGCTGATAAAGCATACGGATCAGCTCGACACCAATGATCAGATTGAAACAGGTTTCTACCAGGTCTTCGTAATTTGGATAAATATTCAGATCCGGAACATTTGGCATGGACAGGATCAGCTGGACAAGCAGAATGATGATTCCGGCAGCCAGAACGAATGAAATGATAAATTCCAGAAGTACGGTCAGCTTATGGAGTGCTGCGTTTAAGTATTTTTTCATAAAAAATCCCCCTTGTTCGTTGTATACAAAGATTGTAACGGATACAAGGGGGAAGTGTAAAGAAAAATCTATAGTTTTTTACTGGAAATTGCTTCTCTTACGGAGTTTCGGATCCAGAATCTTTTTACGGATACGCAGGCTCTTCGGTGTGACTTCCAGAAGTTCATCGGTATCGATGAAATCAAGTGCTTCTTCCAGACTGAGGATTCTCGGCGGAGTAAGCTTTAAGGCTTCATCAGCACTTGAAGAACGGGTATTGGTAAGGTGTTTGGTCTTACATACATTCAGTTCGATATCATCTGTCTTCGCATTCTGACCGATTACCATACCGGAGTAAACCTTTTCACCAGGTCCGATGAAGAGTGTTCCACGGTCCTGTGCGTTGAACAGACCGTAAGCTACAGCTTCACCTGTCTCGAAGGCGATCAGGGATCCCTGGCTTCTGTACTGGATATCTCCTTTATACGGAGCGTAGCAGTCAAAGGCTGTGTTCATGATACCGTTACCTTTTGTATCGGTCAGGAATTCTCCACGATAACCGATCAGACCTCTTGACGGGATGGAGAATTCAAGACGGGTGTATCCGCCATTAGACATTCCCATGTTGCGGAGTTCGCCTTTTCTCTGGCTTAATTTATCAATAACTGTACCTGTAAATTCATCCGGTACATCAATGTATACGGTTTCCATTGGCTCAAGCTGCTTGCCGTTTTCGTCTTTTTTGTAAAGAACTTCGGCTTTGCTGACTGCGAATTCATAACCTTCACGACGCATGTTTTCAACGAGGACGGAAAGATGAAGCTCTCCACGTCCGGATACCTTGAAGCTGTCTGTGTTGTCTGTCTCTTCAACACGAAGGCTGACGTCTGTATTCAGTTCACGGAACAGACGGTCACGGAGGTGACGGGAAGTGACGAATTTACCCTCCTGTCCTGCAAACGGACTGTCGTTGACAACGAACTGCATTGCGATCGTAGGCTCGGAAATCTTCTGGAATTCGATCGGAACCGGATTGTCCGGCGAACAGATCGTATCACCGATGGAAATATCTGCAATACCGGAGATTGCAACGATAGAACCGATGCCTGCTTCTTTTACTTCTACTTTATTCAGACCGTCAAATTCATATAATTTGCTGATCTTTACTTTTTTCTGTTTGTCCGGATCATGATGGTTTACAACAACTACATCCTGGTTGACAGAAATCGTTCCGTTATCGACTTTTCCAACACCGATACGGCCAACGTATTCATTGTAATCGATGGTACTGATCAGCATCTGTGTACCTGCATCAGGATCTCCTTCCGGAGCCGGGATGTAATCCAGGATGGTCTCAAACAGAGGAACCATGTCTTTCGGTTCATCGTCGATATTGTAAGTTGCATATCCGTCTCTTGCAGAAGCAAAAAGGAACGGGCAGTCAAGCTGTTCGTCAGATGCGCCCAGATCGATGAGAAGTTCAAGAACTTCATCGATAACTTCATCCGGACGTGCTTCCGGACGGTCGATCTTGTTGATACATACGATAACCGGGAGCTTCAGTGCAAGAGCTTTTTTCAAAACGAATTTGGTCTGTGGCATGGCACCTTCAAAAGCGTCAACCAGAAGAACCACTCCATTGACCATCTTAAGGACACGTTCTACTTCTCCACCGAAATCGGCATGTCCAGGAGTGTCAATGATATTGATCTTTGTATTTTTATAAACAACTGCAGTGTTTTTGGAAAGAATGGTAATTCCACGTTCACGTTCGATATCGTTGGAATCCATTACTCGTTCGGCTACTTCCTGATTTTCACGGAAAACACCGCTCTGTTTTAAAAGTTCATCTACTAATGTTGTTTTACCATGGTCAACATGGGCGATGATAGCGATATTTCTAATGTCTTCACGTTTTGTCTTCATATTCTCAAAACCCTTCTTATTACCTATTTAAAGTTACAACCCGTATAGTTTATCACATTTTGAAAAATTTACAAGTAGAAAGAAAAAATTTTGACTTTCTGCAAAAAAAGAGTTTACTTTTTGTTCTAAAAACTGGAAAAGCTTCATAGATTAGATAGTGATCAAGAGTAAGAACGCGGTAAAATACGCCTGCGAAGAGGAAGGAGATTTACATTATTATGTCAGATAAGATTATTGAAAATAACCAGGTAACGATCATGGGAAAGGTAGCAACTGAATTTTCGTTCAGCCATGAGGTCTTCGGAGAAGGCTTTTATATGGTAGAGGTAGAAGTGAAAAGACTGAGCAATTCAGAAGACCGTATTCCGCTGATGATCTCAGAGAGGCTGATCGACGTGACACAGGATTATACCGGAGAGTATATTATGGTGCACGGACAGTTCCGCTCTTACAATCGGCATGAAGAGCAGAAAAACCGTCTGGTATTATCCGTATTTGTACGGGAGATTTCCTTTATGGAAGAAGAACCTGACGGGACAAAGACCAACAGTATCTGGCTGGATGGCTATATCTGCAAGGAACCGATCTACCGGAAGACACCGCTTGGAAGGGAGATCGCAGATCTTTTGCTTGCGGTTAACCGCCCATATGGAAAATCTGATTACATTCCATGTATCTGCTGGGGGAGAAATGCAAGATATGCTTCCGGCTTTGAAGTGGGAGAGCATGTACAGCTTCTGGGAAGGATCCAGAGCAGGGAATATGTAAAACGGATTTCAGATACCGAGACAGAAAAGAGGGTTGCTTATGAAGTTTCGGTCAGTAAACTGGAAAAGACTCTGATTGACAGTGCCTGCATTTAATGCTAAACTTAATTTGATCGTTTGGTATTATAAAGCAACATGTCAGGAGGAATATTATGGCTATATTTACAGGATCAGGAGTGGCACTTGTAACGCCGTTTCATGAGGACGAGAGTATAAATTATGACAAACTGGATGAAATGCTGGACTACCATTGTACACATGGGACCGACAGTATTATCATCTGCGGAACAACAGGTGAATCTTCTACTTTATCAGAAGAAGAGCACATGGAATGCATCAAATTTGCAATCGAGCGTGTCAAGGGAAGAATCCCGGTGATCGCAGGTACCGGTTCCAACAGTACCTACACAACGATCCAGATGTCAAAAGAGGCAGTAGAAGACGGTGCAGACGGACTGCTGCTTGTAACACCATATTATAACAAATGTACACAGGACGGACTGATCGCACATTATACCGCTGTTGCAAAAGAAGCAAAAGCACCAATCATCCTTTACAGTGTGGCGAGCCGTACCGGTGTGAATATTGCTCCGGAGACAGTTGCAGCTTTACATAAAAATATAGAGAATATTGTTGCGGTAAAAGAAGCATCAGGCAATATTTCCCAGATTTCAAAGATCATGCAGTTGACAGATGGCAAGATCGATCTGTATTCAGGCAATGATGACCAGATCGTACCGCTCCTTTCTGTTGGAGGAAAGGGTGTCATCTCAGTTCTTGCGAACGTGGCTCCGCAGTATACACATGACATCTGTGCAAAGTTCTTTGAAGGAGATGTCAAGGGAAGCTGTAAGATGCAGCTGGATGCGATTCCGCTGATCGAGAAGTTATTCTGTGAAGTGAATCCGATTCCGGTTAAAAAGGCTTTAAATCTGATGGGATGGCAGGCAGGTCCTCTGCGTATGCCTCTGACAGAGATGACAGAAGCACATACAGCACAGCTTGCAAAAGAACTGGAAGCATTTGGAATTAAACTGGCATAATAAAGGGTCAGATTATAGAGAAAAGGGACTGACTGGAGTATCCATCAGTTCCTTTTGTGCTATACAGGAATTTGTGAAAAGATACACAAGAAAATGGAGATAACAAGGAGGAATACAAAATGGTTAAGGCAATTATGCATGGATGTAACGGAAAAATGGGACAGGTGATCTCGGGACTTGTAAAGGAGGATGATGTGATCGAGATCGTGGCAGGTATTGATAAATTCACCGGAATCGAGAATCCGTACCCGGTATTTACAAGCCTTGCAGAGTGTGATGTGCAGGCAGATGTTGTGATTGATTTCTCAAACGCAGCAGCAGTTGATGAGCTTCTGGATGTATGTGTGGAGAAAACTCTTCCTGTTGTTCTTTGCACAACAGGACTTTCTGAGGAACAGCTTGCAAAGGTGAAAGAAGCAGGAGAAAAAGTTGCGGTTCTCCGTTCTGCAAACATGTCACTGGGAGTCAATCTTTTGATGAAGCTTTTAAAGGATGCAGCAAAGGTTCTTGCTCCTGCAGGCTTTGATATTGAAATTGTAGAAAAACATCATAATCAGAAAATTGATGCTCCAAGTGGAACAGCGATCGCACTTGCAGATTCGATTAATGAAGCGATGGCTGACCAGTATGTATACAATTATGACCGCAGCCATGAACGAAAAAAACGTGAGAAAAACGAAATCGGGATCGTTGCAGTACGTGGAGGTACGATCGTTGGACAGCATGACGTCATCTTTGCGGGGGCAGATGAAGTGATCGAATTCCACCACACTGCATATTCAAAAGCAATTTTTGGAAAAGGTGCAGTTGAAGCTGCCAAATTCCTGGCTGGAAAACCGGCAGGAATGTACGATATGAGTGATGTGATCGGACTGTAAGCAGAAAAAGCTTTTATACAAGAGGGAGGAAGTTATGAAAGCATTAGAGGAGAAATATCTGGAAGGACTGTCGGAATTATTTCCATCAATCGCAGCTGCGTCCACAGAAATTATTAACTTACAGGCAATCGTGAATCTTCCAAAAGGAACGGAACATTTTCTGACGGATATTCACGGAGAATATGAAGCGTTTGCACATGTGCTGAAGAACGGATCGGGTTCGGTAAAGCGCAAGGTCGATGATGTATTTGCAAACACAATGAGCAGCCGGGACAAGCAGACACTGGCAACCTTGATCTACTATCCGCGGGAGAAGATGGAGCGGATCCGGGAAGAAGAACAGAATATGGATGACTGGTACAAGATCATGCTGTACCGTCTGATCGAGGTAGCAAAACGTTCGGCGAGCAAATATACCAGATCGAAGGTCAGAAAAGCACTCCCGAAGGATTTTGCATATGTGATCGAGGAACTGATCACAGAAAAGTCAGGAATGACGGATAAGGAATCATATTATAATTCGATCATCAGTACAATTATCCAGATCGGAAGAGCGGAGGAATTTATTGTAGCCTTGTGTGAACTGATCCAGCGTCTGGTTGTGGATCACCTGCATATTGTCGGTGATATTTACGACAGAGGTCCGGGACCGCATCTGATCATGGACAAGCTGATGGAGTATCATTCGGTGGACATCCAGTGGGGGAATCATGATATCCTGTGGATGGGAGCGGCAGCGGGGCAGAAATGCTGTATTGCGAATGTAATCCGTATCTGTGCCCGCTATGGGAATCTGGATATTCTGGAGGATGGATATGGGATCAATCTGCTTCCACTTGCAACTTTCGCATGGAAACAGTATGCAAAAGATCCCTGTGAATGCTTTTTATTAAAAGGGCAGGACAACTGCAAACCACAGGAGATGGAACTGAATATGAAAATGCACAAGGCAATTTCTGTTATCCAGTTCAAAGTAGAAGGACAGGCAGCAGAGCTTTATCCGGAATTTGGTTTCCAGAGAAGAAACTTTCTGGATAAGATCAACTACGAGGAAGGGACTATAACGATAGGAGGAAAAATCTATCAGCTTCTGGATGATTATTTTCCGACCATAGATCCGAAGAATCCATATCAGCTTTCAGCTGAAGAAGAAGAGATCATGAACCGCCTGGTGAAAGCGTTCCAGAGCTGTGAAAAATTGCAGCGGCATATGCGTTTTCTTTTGAACAAAGGAAGTCTTTACAAGATTTACAATTCCAATCTGCTGTATCACGGCTGTGTTCCACTGAATGATGACGGATCACTCAGAAAGGTAAAGATATACGGTAAAAGCTATCAGGGAAGGACACTTTATGATGTGATGGAGTCCTATGTGAGAAAAGGATTTTTTGCGGTAGATCCGGATGAAAAGAAAAAAGGGCGTGACCTGATGTGGTATATCTGGCAGGGTGCGAATTCTCCTCTTTTCGGCAAAGATAAAATGGCGACCTTTGAGCGTTATTTCCTTGCAGAAAAGGAGCTGTGGAAAGAGAAAAAGAATGCGTATTATCTTCTTCTTGAAGATGAAAATGTGATGAACGGAATTCTGGATGAATTTGGCCTGGACAGAGAAATTTCCCATATCATCAACGGACATGTTCCGGTGAAAACGAAAAATGGAGAGAATCCGGTTAAATGTGGTGGAAAAGTGCTTGTAATTGATGGCGGATTTTCAAAAGCGTACCAGAAAGAAACCGGAATTGCAGGATACACGCTGATCTATAATTCCTATGGACTGATCCTTGCGGCGCATGATCCGTTTGAATCGACGGAGGCAGCTATTGAAAAAGAAAGAGATATCCATTCGGACAGTGTGATCGTAAAACGGACACTCGAACGCAAGACGGTAGGAGATACTGATGTTGGAAAAGTACTGAAGGAACGGATCGCGGATCTGGAGGCATTGCTGGACGCTTACAGAAGTGGTCAGATCATCGAAAAAATGTAACTGTTCAGAGCCAAGCAAAATTTCATAAAACAGGTGTAAAATGCGTAGCATTTTGGAGGTTGGCTCTGAACAGTTACGAAAAAAATTAAAAATAAGTATAAAAATCCTTTTTCTGCGGATAGTAATAGTACAAGTATTTTACAGAAAAAGGAGAATTACAACATGCAATATCTAAGAAGAATGGTTCTGGTTTTTACCTGTGTGATGCTGATGGGAGGAATTACGGCGTGTGGAAATGGTGATAACGCTGCAAATCCGGATACGAATACCGGTGGGACGAATCAGAATGGAACGGTAAATGATGTCACAAACGATATCGGAGATGGCGTTGAGGATGCAGTAGATGATGTGAAAGACGGAGTCGATGATATGACCAGAAACAGGACAGAGGACCGGAATGTAAATGATAATCATACAATAGATGGTCAGGAATAGGGAAAAGGCAAGACTTTGCGGAAAAGTCTTGCCTTTTTACAGACAAAAGGTAGTAAAATGTCCGCGGGTGTGATACAATATGACGGTATGCAAAGACGAGATCAACAGAAAAAGCGGAGGACTTCATGAAATTTCGACCATGTATAGATATTCATAACGGTGCAGTCAAGCAGATTGTGGGTGGTAGCCTGAAAGATGCGGGAAATGCAGCGGTAGAAAATTACATATCCAGACAGGATGCAGATTATTATGCGACAATGTATAAGAAAGATGGACTTACCGGAGGACACATTATTTTGCTGAATCCGCCGGCATCGGAATACTATGATGCGACAAAGGCACAGGCACTGAAAGCACTACATGCCTATCCGGGCGGAATGCAGATCGGCGGAGGAATTACTGCAGAAAATGCTACAGAGTATCTGGAGGAAGGGGCAAGTCATGTGATCGTTACATCCTATGTATTTCAGAATGGACAGGTGCGGTATGACCGGCTGGACCGGCTGAAAAAGGCAGTAGGGAAAGAGCATCTGGTACTGGATCTCAGCTGCCGGAGGCGCGAGAACAGTTATTATATTGTAACCAACAGATGGCAGACATTTACTGAGCTCAGACTGATACCGGAGGTCCTGGAAGAGCTGTCCGGATGGTGTGATGAATTTCTGGTTCACGGGGTTGATGTAGAAGGAAAAGCATCTGGTACAGAGGAGGATCTGGTCAGGATGCTTGCGGCGTGGGACGGACTTCCGATCACCTATGCCGGTGGAATTGGAAGCATGGAGGATCTGCGGGAGTTTGCACGGATCAGCGGGGAAAAGCTGGACTATACGATCGGCAGTGCACTGGATCTTTTTGGCGGTAAGATTCCGTATGCCGAGCTGACAGAACCGGTGAAATAAACTGATTGAAGAATAAAAGAAATGGTGCTACAATGGATACTGTCTATCTATAGCGGAAAAAAGCAAAACACTTCAGACAGAAGTGATAAGCAAGGAATATAAGGAGCTTAATAAAATGGGAATTATTGAAAAGATATTTGGAACGCACAGCGAACATGAATTGAAGCGAATCTACCCGATCGTGGATCATATTGATGCGCTGGAGCCGGAGATGCAGAAGCTCTCCGATGAGGAATTGAAAGAAAAGACGAAAGAATTCAAGGAGAGGCTTGCAAAAGGAGAGACACTGGACGATCTTCTTCCGGAAGCGTTTGCTGTTGTAAGAGAGGCAGGTGTCCGTGTACTTGGAATGCGCCACTACCGTGTACAGATGATCGGTGGTATCATCCTGCATCAGGGCCGTATTGCCGAGATGAAGACCGGTGAAGGTAAAACACTTGTATCTACACTGCCGGCATACTTAAATGCACTGACCGGAGAAGGGGTGCATATTGTAACAGTCAACGACTATCTGGCAAAGCGTGATGCTGAGTGGATGGGAAAGGTTCATGAATTCCTGGGACTGACTGTTGGAGTTGTTCTGAACCAGATGGATAATGATGAACGACGTGCAGCGTATAATTGCGATATCACTTATGTGACGAATAATGAACTTGGTTTCGATTACCTCCGTGATAACATGGTTATCTATAAAGAACAGCTGGTACAGCGCGGTATGAAATATGCACTTATCGATGAGGTTGACTCAGTTCTGATCGATGAAGCGAGAACACCGCTTATCATTTCCGGACAGAGCGGAAAGTCAACCAGACTTTACGAAGCATGTGATGTTCTGGCAAGACAGCTGGAGAGAGGTGAAGCAAGCGGGGAATTCTCTAAGATGAATGCCATTATGGGAGAAGAGATCGAAGAGACCGGAGACTTCATTGTCAATGAAAAAGAAAAGAATATCAACCTGACCGAAGAGGGTGTGAAGAAGGTTGAGAAGTTCTTCCATATTGAGAACCTTGCTGACCCGGAGAACCTGGAGATCCAGCACAACATCATTCTGGCACTGCGTGCACATAATCTGATGTTCCGTGACCAGGATTATGTAGTAAAAGATGATGAGGTCCTGATCGTTGATGAATTTACCGGACGTATCATGCCGGGACGCCGTTATTCTGACGGACTTCATCAGGCAATCGAAGCAAAAGAGCATGTAAAGGTCAAGAGAGAAAGCAAGACTCTGGCTACCATTACATTCCAGAATTTGTTTAATAAATATGAGAAGAAATCCGGTATGACAGGTACAGCCCTCACAGAGGAACAGGAGTTCCGTGATATTTACGGAATGGACGTTATTGAGATTCCGACGAATGTTCCGGTACAGAGAATTGACCTGGAGGATGCCGTTTACAAATCAAAGAAAGAGAAATTTAACGCAGTTATTGATGCAATCTGTGAAGCGCATGAAAAAGAACAGCCGGTTCTGGTTGGTACGATCACGATCGAAACTTCCGAGCTCCTCAGTAAGATGCTCAGTAAACGCGGCGTAAAACATAATGTACTGAATGCCAAGTTCCATGAACTGGAGGCTGAGATCGTTGCACAGGCAGGACAGCATGGGGCTGTTACGATCGCAACCAACATGGCAGGCCGTGGTACGGATATCAAGCTTGATGAAGAATCAAGAGCAGCCGGCGGACTGAAGATCATCGGTACAGAACGTCATGAGTCCCGTCGTATTGACAACCAGTTGCGTGGACGTGCCGGACGTCAGGGCGATCCGGGAGAATCCAGATTCTATATTTCTCTGGAGGATGACCTGATGCGTCTGTTCGGTTCCGAGAGACTGATGGATGTATTTACCAAGCTTGGAGTAGAAGAAGGAGAACAGATCGAGCACAAGATGCTTTCAAGTGCGATTGAGAAGGCTCAGAAGAAGATTGAGAGCAATAACTTTGGTATTCGTAAGAACCTGCTTGAATATGACCAGGTAATGAACGAACAGAGAGAGATCATCTACGATGAAAGACGCAGAGTCCTTGACGGTGAGAATATGAGAGATTCTATCTTCCATATGATCACAGACTTTGTGGAAAATACTGTCGATGCCAATCTTTCTGAGGAACAGGATTTTGAAGAATGGGATCTTGGAGCAATGAACCGTGACCTTCTGGATGTGATTCCAACGCTTCCGCCGGTTACGGAGGAGGATGCAAAGGATAAAGAGCCAAAAGAGATCAAGCATCTCCTGAAAGAACGTGCTGCAAAAGCATACGAAGAAAAAGAAGCACAGTTCCCGGAAGCAGAGCATCTGCGTGAGGTGGAGCGTGTGTTCCTTCTGCGTGTGATCGATGCAAAATGGATGGATCACATTGATGATATGGATCAGTTACGTCAGGGAATTGGTCTGCAGGCTTACGGACAGAGAGATCCTTTGGTTGAATACAAGATGATCGGATATGATATGTTCGGTGAAATGACACGTGCAATCGAAGTGGATACAGTCAGACTTCTCTTCCATGTCAATGTAGAACAGAAGGTTGAAAGAGAACAGGTTGCAAAGGTAACCGGTACCAATAAAGATGACAGCGTTGCGAAGGGACCAAAGGTACGTGCCGAGAAAAAGATATATCCAAATGATCCATGCCCGTGTGGAAGCGGCAAGAAATACAAACAGTGCTGTGGAAGAAAATAAATACGACTGTTTGGATTTTTATATAATTTTATGAGATTTGAGGTGATACAGTGGTTGAATTAGACGGATTTAAGCAGACATTAAATGCGTATGAAGAACCCCTGAAGGAAATGAGGGATTCACTTTGACCTGGCAGGCAAAGAAAAACGGATTGAAGAGCTGGAAAGAAAGATAGAAGAACCGGGGTTCTGGGACAAGACAGAGCTTTCGCAGAGGATCATGAAAGAACTCCGGAAAATGCAGGACTGTGTGAAGGAGGTCCGGGATCTGGAAAGTTCATATGAAGATATCAATGCACTGATCGAACTTACGGAAGAGGAAGAAGACCGGGAGATGATCAAAGAGATCCAGCGTGAGATCGCTAAATTTGAAAAAGAATTTGAAGATCTCAGGATCCGGACGCTTCTTTCGGGAGAATATGATTCCTGCAATGCAATCGTGACACTGCATGCAGGAGCCGGAGGAACAGACAGCTGTGACTGGGCAAATATGCTGTATCGTATGTATACAAGATATGCACAGTCAAAAGGATTTCAGATAACCGTGCTGGACTATCAGGACGGAGATATTACCGGACTGAAAGGAATCACGTTTGAAGTAACGGGAGATAATGCATATGGCTATTTTCAGTCAGAAAAGGGAGTGCACCGTCTGGTGCGTATTTCTCCGTTCAATTCAGCAGGCAAGAGGCAGACATCTTTTGCATCCTGTGATGTGATACCGGATATTGAAGATGATATTGACATTGAGCTGAATGATGACGACCTGCGGATCGATACCTACCGTTCGAGCGGAGCCGGAGGACAGCATATCAACAAGACTTCGTCTGCGGTGCGGATCACGCATCTTCCGACAGGAATCGTAGTGCAGTGCCAGAATGAACGTTCGCAGCTTTTTAATAAGGACAAAGCGATGCAGATGTTGAAAGCCAAGCTGTATCTTTTGAAAAAGCAGGAGCAGGAAGAAAAGGTATCCGGTATCCGGGGGGAAGTTCAGGATATCAATTTTGGAAGCCAGATCCGATCCTATATTTTACATCCTTACAATCTGGTCAAGGATCACCGTACCGGTGAAGAGACCGGAAATGTAAGTGCAGTTCTGGATGGGGAGCTGGATCCATTTATCAATGCTTATCTGAAACAGAGGAGTAACAATGGATAATACAAAGTACTATGTGGTAAAGAAAAAAGCAGTGCCGGAGGTGCTCATAAAGGTTGTCGAGACAAAGAGACTGCTCGCAACCAGACGTGGAATGACTATTCAGGAAGCGACAGAAGAGATCGGTATCAGCAGAAGTTCTTTCTATAAATATAAGGATGATATTTTCCCATTTCACGAAAATGAAAAAGGAAGGACTGTTACGATGGTTATTCAGCTTGATGATACACCGGGGGTTATGGCAGAGCTTTTAAACGCGGTGGCAAGGTATCAGGCGAATATCCTGACTATTCACCAGAGTATTCCGATCAACGGGGTGGCAACACTGACACTCAGTGTGGAGGTGTTGCAGACAACGAAGAATCTGTCGGAGATGGTGGAAGAGATTGAACAGCATTCAGGTGTGCATTATTTGAAAATCGTAGGCAGGGAGTAGACAAAAAGATGAAGATTGCAGTATTGGGTTATGGTACCGTAGGTTCTGGTGTGGTAGAAGTTCTGGATGTAAATCAGAAGCTGATCGCGTCACGGGCAAAAGAAAAAATTGAAGTAAAATATGTGTTGGATCTGAGAAATTTCCCGAGAGATAAGATCCAGGAAAAGATTGTTCATGATTATGAGATTATCCTGAATGATCCGGAGATTGGAATTGTAGTAGAAGTGATGGGCGGTGTGGAACCGGCGAATACCTTTGTCAGAAAAGCACTGGAAGCAGGAAAAAGTGTTGTGACATCCAATAAGGCGTTGGTTGCCAAGCATGGATCCGCACTTCTTAAAACAGCACGGGAAAAGAATGTGAATTTCCTTTTTGAAGCAAGTGTGGGAGGGGGGATTCCAATCCTCCGGGCACTTGGATCATCCCTGACAGGTGATGAGATCGAAGAAATCGCAGGAATCCTGAACGGAACAACCAATTACATGATGACCAGGATGTTCTACGAGGGAGCGAACTATGAAGAGGTTCTCCGTGAAGCACAGAAGAATGGATTTGCAGAGGCAGATCCGACTGCTGATGTGGAAGGACAGGATGCATGCCGGAAGATCGCGATCCTTGCATCGATCATCTCAGGAAAATATGTGGATTTTGAAGAAATTTATACCGAAGGTATTACAAAGATCACAACAGAAGATATGCAGTATGCAAAGGCTCTGGGAATGAATATCAAACTTCTTGCTGAGTGTAAGCATGTGGACGGAACTCTTTATGCGGGAGTTGCACCGGTGCTTCTTCATGCAGAACATCCGCTTTACAGTGTGAATGGTGTATTTAATGCCGTATTTGTAAAGGGGAATATGCTGGGAGATGCGATGTTCTACGGAAGTGGGGCAGGAAAGCTTCCGACTGCGAGTGCAGTTGTGGCTGACATCGTGGCAGTTGTACAGAATCAGGGCAGAGATATCATGAATTTCTGGAGCGAAGAAAAGCTTACATTGGAAGACAGAAGCAAGACCAGCAAGAAGTTCCTGGTGCGAATCTGTGGAAATGAGGATGCGTTCAAAGAACGAATCGGCAATGATTTTGGTGAAGTAAGATTTGTAGAGGCAGGAGTCAATGGAGAATTCGGTTTTGTCACACCGGTGATGACCGAGGGAGAATATGAGGAAAAAGCAAAAGCTTATCCGGAAATCCTGCATATGATAAGAGTAGAAGAAGAAGTCTAAAAATGCAGGAACTGTAGGAGGAAATTATGCTGGTAGTTAAGAAATTTGGCGGCAGTTCGGTTGCAGATAAAGAGAGAATCTTTAATGTGGCAAGACGCTGCGCAGAAGAGTATCAGATGGGGAATGACGTGATCGTTGTTCTCTCCGCAATGGGAGATACAACTGATGAACTGCTTGAGAAGGCAGCCGAGATCAATCCGTACCCATCAAAACGAGAACTTGATATGCTCCTTACCACGGGAGAACAGGTATCTGTAGCACTGATGGCAATGGCACTTCAGTTTTTGAATGTTCCGGCAATCTCGCTGAATGCATTCCAGGTAAAGATGCATTCTACGGCGCGGAACGGAAATGCAAGATTTAAAAGAGTGGATACAGACCGTATCACCCACGAACTGGAGAACCGTAAGATCGTGATCGTAACCGGATTCCAGGGAGTCAACCATTATGGAGACTATACCACACTTGGAAGAGGTGGATCCGATACAACAGCTGTGGCACTTGCGGCCGCAATGCATGCAGACAAATGCGAGATCTATACAGATGTAGACGGTGTTTACACTGCAGACCCGAGAGTGGTACCGAATGCGCGCAAAATCGAAGAGATCACCTATGATGAGATGCTGGAGCTTGCAACATCAGGGGCAAAGGTTTTACATAATCGTTCTGTAGAGATGGCGAAAAAATACGGGGTTGAGCTGGTTGTACGTTCCAGCCTGAACACAGAAGAAGGAACCCTGGTCAAGGAGGTAGCAAAAGTGGAAAAAATGTTAATTACCGGCGTTGCGGCAGATAAAAATACAGCGAGAATTTCAGTAATGGGTGTAGAAGACAAACCAGGTACTGCGTTTAAGATTTTCAATACACTTGCAAAGCATAATATTAACGTAGATATTATTCTTCAGTCAGTTGGACGTGACGGAACAAAAGACATTACATTTACTGTATCACAGGATGATCTTAAAGAGGCAATGGAAGTTCTGAAAGCCAGAAAAGAAGCCCTCACGATCAAAGAGATGAATTACAACGAAAAAGTTGCAAAGGTATCGATCGTAGGAGCCGGAATGCTCAGCAATCCGGGTGTTGCTGCGACCATGTTTGAGTCACTTAGCAATTCCAATATCAATATCAATATGATTTCTACATCAGAGATCCGTATCACGGTTCTGATCGATGAAAAAGATGCAGACCGTGCACTGGTTGCAATCCATGACGGATTTGGTCTGGAAGACTAATAAAAAGAACGTGACCGCAAATGTACCGGATGGAGCATTTGCGGAAGAAAAAAGGATTGGGAAATTTCTCAATCCTTTTTCTGACTCAGTGTACTGTTATGATATTTGCTGGAAAAGGTGACATCCTCACCAAACCAATCCGGCGGGGTAAAGGAATTTGCCTCTTCTTCGGAAGAGAATTCGACTTCGGCAAGGAGAAGTGGGGCGAGATCACCGGCGAAGACATCAAGCTCGATCGTGAGATGATCTCCGTAAGGGATGCAGTAGCGTTCTTTTGTGATAATGCGCCCGTCTGCCTTTTCGCGCAGATGGCAGTAGGCTTCCTCGGTAAGAGGAAGATTATGTTCTTCACGCATCATCAGACCTTTGGATTTGTAGGTCAGGATGTAGTCATCAGCATCCCTGCGGACACGGACAACCGGTTCGGTGCATAGATAAGCCTGCTCAAGTGTGCGGTGCGGATAAGCTTCAAGGTGATCCGGAAGCTTATGAATCAGATATTTGCGTTCTATTTCCATGGGAAAGCCCTCCTTATATATTCATTAACAGTATAGCGGAGTTTTTCGGGGGAGACAAGGCAGAAAGTTGCCATTTTTGCAGGCTTCTGTTACAATGGGGAACATCAGGAAAAAGAAAGGATGGACAAGATTATGAGTGAAGTATGTGTATTTCTTGCAGATGGATTTGAAGAAATTGAAGGTCTTACGGTCGTTGATCTTTTAAGAAGAGCCGGGATCGAGACCAGAACCGTTTCCATCATGGGACAGGAAGAGATCCAGGGGGCACACGGAATTATAGTAAAAGCAGACAGCTTGTTTGAAAATACAGATTTTTCAGAGGTGAAGATGCTGGTGCTTCCGGGGGGGATGCCGGGAACAATCCATTTAAAAGAACACAAAGGTCTTGAAAAGCTGATCTTAAAACATAATGAAGAAAAAAAATATCTGGCTGCAATCTGTGCGGCACCGACCGTATTTGGCGGAATGGGAATCCTGAAAGGAAAGAAGGCAATCTGCTATCCGGGAATGGAAGAAGGACTTACCGGAGCGAAAGTTACCTGTCAGCCGGCAGTGACAGATGGACATATCACAACCAGCCGGGGACTTGGAACCGCGATCGATTTTGCACTTGCGCTGATCAGCGAGCTGCGGGATAAAGAAAGCGCAGATACCATTTCAAAGCAGGTAGTCTATGAACGGTAGTTTCTGGAAAAAGAGAAAAGCAGGCAGTGTGTTTCTGGCAGTGTTGCTTTTGACTACACTGCTTGCCGGATGTGGGATCAATGAAGGAAAGGCGGAAAAATATGTGCAGGCGAACCTGGATCTGACTTTTCAGGGACAAACCCAGGAAGCAAAGGAAATCCTCGGAGCATCAGACAGTGATCTGAAAAAGGTCTATGAGAACGGGATCAATGCTTTTGTCCAGGACTGTCTGCTAAATGGTGTGGAGACGGAAAATGACTTTTCTGAGACATATGGTGTATTGATCAAAGAGATCTTTAGTTCCGCCCGTTATCAGGTAAGTGGTGTAAAAAAGACGGGGAGTAAGACCTGTGAGGTGACGGTAAAGTACCAGCCGGTGGATGTATTTACCCGTTTCATGCCGAAGCTGAAGGAAGAGTCCGAGAAGATCCAGGCAGACAAAGATGCAGGAAAGTACAGCGGAACAGATGAAGAAATCAAAGAGGCAATGGTGTTGGATTACATGACCGGTGCATACAGCCTTTTAAGAAGTTCTTATCTTGATATGCAGTATGGAGAGAAGCAGGAATATACCTTTACCGTGACGCAAAAAGGGCGGAATACCTGGTCGATCGGTGATGAGGAATTAAATGGCTTTATAGAACGAATTTTAGAGCTTGATAAACTGTAGAAGTTGTGCTATACTTGTAAAATGATTGTAATGTAGATAAGTCTGTCGACTTTTTGCATATGTAAATTTAGGAGGAAATGGTAATGAGTTTACAAGTTGAACAGTTAGAACACAATATGGCGAAACTCACAATCGAAGTTTCAGCAGAAGAATTAGAAGGAGCACTTCAGAAAGCATACCAGAAACAGAAAAGCAGAATTAATGTTCCTGGATTCCGTAAAGGAAAAGTTCCGCGCCAGCTCATCGAAAAGATGTACGGACCGGAAATCTTCTATGATGATGCAGCAAACGCTCTGATTCCGGAAGCATATTCAAAAGCATACGATGAAAGCGGACTTGAGATCGTATCTCAGCCGAAGATCGATGTAACACAGATCGAAAAAGGAAAACCGTTCATCTTTACGGCTGAAGTAGCTACAAAGCCGGAAGTAGAACTTGGCGAATACAAAGGAATCGAAGTTCCGAAATATTCTAACCGCGTAACACAGAAAGAAATCGACGCTAAGCTTGAGGAAGAACAGCTTAAGAACGCAAGAACAATCACAGTAGAAGGACGTCCGGTACAGGATAAAGACGAAGTTGTCCTTGATTTTGAAGGATTTGTAGACGGAGAAGCTTTTGAAGGTGGAAAAGGAGAAAACTATCCGCTGACAATCGGTTCAGGATCTTTCATTCCAGGATTTGAAGAACAGCTGATCGGTGCAGAACCAGAAAAAGAAGTTGAAGTTAAGGTTACATTCCCGGAAGATTACCATGCAGAAGACCTCAAAGGAAAAGAAGCTGTATTCAAATGCACAGTTCATGAGATCAAAGCAAAAGAACTTCCGGAGCTTGATGATGAATTTGCTTCAGAAGTATCAGAATTCGATACTCTTGATGAATTAAAAGCTGATATCAAAGCTAAGATCAAAGAGCAGAAAGTAAACGATGGCAAGAGAGCACAGGAAGATGCAGCTGTAGATGCGATCATCGAATCAGCTAAGATGGATCTTCCGGAAGCTATGGTTGATACACAGGCAAGACAGATGCTTGATGAATTCGCTCAGAGAATGCAGCAGCAGGGACTGACTCTTGACCAGTACATGCAGTTCACAGGCATGACAGCTGACAAGATGATGGATGAACTTCGTCCGCAGGCTGAGAAGAGAATCAAGACAAGACTTGTTCTTGAAGCAATTGCAAAAGCAGAAAACATCGAAATCACAGATGAAAAATTAGACGAAGAGATCGCTAAGATGGCAGAAGCTTACCAGATGGAAGCTGACAAGCTTAAGAGCTTTATGGGCGACAAAGAAAAAGAACAGATGAAGCAGGATATGGCAGTTCAGGAAGCAATTACATTTGTAGTTGACAATGCCGTAGAAAAATAAGTATCTGTTTCATACTTTAATATAGCAGGAGGAGTGTTACATGAGTAGTTTAGTACCTTATGTCGTTGAACAGACAAGCCGTGGAGAACGCTCTTACGACATTTATTCAAGACTTTTAAAAGACAGAATCATTTTCCTGGATACTGAAGTGAATGATGCATCAGCGAGCCTGATCGTAGCGCAGCTGCTGTTTTTGGAAGCAGAAGATCCAGAAAAGTATGATGTTGATCTTGCTGGTGACATTATTTCCTTTCTATGTCATCATGACAGTAATTCTGTATAATCAAAATCTCGGAATCCTGGAAAAGGAAGTACAGCAGGAAGCGGCCTATCTCAGCAGCGGTGTGGATGTCGCAGGAGAAGAATATCTGAAAAAATTAGAACCAATGATAAAGGCGGATGAGGACACCCGTCTTACATTTATTTCCCAGAGTGGAGATGTTCTGTATGATTCGGACAGCAGTAAAAAGCTGGAGAACCATAAGTCGAGAGCTGAAGTAAAGCAGGCACTGGCGGAAGGACAGGGGGAGGATATCCGTATGTCGGATACGGTAGGAAAAGAATTATACTACTGTGCGATCCGCCTGGATGATGGAAGTGTGCTGCGGCTTGCCAGACCGATGGACAGCCTGATCCGAACCGCATGGAATATCCTTCCGGTTATGCTGGTCTTATCTGTGATCGGTATCGCACTGGCGTTGTTCCTTGCAAACCGGCAGACGAAGCGTCTGATGGAACCGGTGATGCATCTGGATCTGGAGCATCCTCTGGACAATGTGATCTATCCTGAAATGGTACCGCTTCTGGAAGCCATAGACCGGCAGAATAAAGAAAAAGAAGCGGTCGCGAATATGAGAAAGGAATTTTCGGCAAATGTTTCCCATGAGCTGAAGACACCGCTGACATCGATTTCCGGTTACGCAGAGATCATGATGAACGGGCTGGTACGTGCAGAGGACATCCCTGGATTTTCAAAAAGGATCTATAAGGAAGCACGTCGGCTGATCACATTGGTGGAAGATATCATTAAATTATCGAAACTGGATGAAGAATCAGTAGAACTGGAAAAAGAAGATGTGGAGCTTTATGAGCTGACCCGTGAGATCGTCAGCCGTCTTTCCCCGCAGTGTTCAGAGAAGAAAATTTCAGTGGCTTTGAGTGGAGAACCGGTATTCTGTCATGGAATCCGGCAGATTCTGGATGAGATGATCTACAATATCTGTGAAAATGCAATCAAGTATAACAAAGAAGGCGGAAAGTTAACTGTCTGGGTAGGCAATACCCTGCAGGG
>ERZ836939.266-NODE-266-length-72759-cov-5.227154_pt1 | contig 72759 bp, 69 predicted proteins | sample MGYA00519912_ERZ836939 | MGnify/ENA primary metagenome ERZ836939 (study PRJEB31850, sample SAMEA3708810) | human gut metagenome | biome: human gut; feature: human-associated habitat; material: faeces | place: China | collected 2014 ...
AACGGTACGCACGGTGGTGTGAGAGGACGGGACTAAACGTCCCTCCTACTCGGTTCCCGATTTACGTTACAGATATTGCTGCATGACGCGCAGGCAGTCGCGCCTGCCGTGTAAAATGGCCATGATATAGACCCGACCCTCGGCCCTTTCGTACCGGTAGAACAGCAGATAGTCCTTGTGCGTCAGAAAACGGAAGCCGCTGCTCTTCAGCATCCGGTCCTGCGGGAATGCGCCGGATTCCGGGAACTGCGCCAGGATCGCCGTCTGCTCCTGCAGCTCCCGGACAAAGCGGACGGCAAGCTCCCGGCTGCCGGACCGTTTTGCAAGATGAACGGCGATCTCCCGGAGATCGTTTTTCGCCGTCCCGGTGAACACGACCTGCGTGCTCATTCCTGAGGAGCCTCCAGCTCCCCGAGAAGCTCGTCAAAAACAGCGTCTGCGGACTGCACCCGGCCCAGCCGGATGTCGTCCATCGCCTGGGCAAGGTGAGCGTACATGGACAGCTTTGCCTCCAGTTCGCTGATGCGGAGCAGCTGCTCCTGATACTCCTCGTGGCTGAGAAGGACGGTGTCCTCCTTGCCGTTGACAGTGATCGCGACTGGATTCTGCCGGGTCAGGGCAGAGATCTGCGCATAATTCGTGCGGATATCCTTAGACGGCCGGATGGAAATGCCATGGTTCATAGCAACACCTCCTATTGATGGTAGTCATATTATATCCTGATTCTGCTACTATGTCAAGAAAATGATCGAGGAGGACCGTTAGGTCCTCCTCCAAACATTTATCGGACGTTTTCCTCGTTTTTGCAGAATTCGCGGCGGCCGGTCCACTCATAGAGCTTCTGATCGATCGGCAGGCGCTGCTCCACGGGGAGCATGGGGTGGAAGGGCTTATGCGGCTCCGTCTGGTACCAGTAGGCCGTGGTGGACCAGTCGTCGCTGCGGTTGTTGTTGTGGCCGTGCTCGAACGTCACGCGGATGTGCTTGTCGAACATGATAGGGTCCAGAATATGGAACCGGTAATAGGACGCCATGCCCTTGTAGTTATCCATGGGCGAGAGCGTGCAGCCATTGTAGGGCGCGTGGTATTCCTGCGTCGGGCACCACGCAAGGCCGAGATAGTCCTCCATGCCTGTGCCGTGCAGACGGGGCGGCCACGGCTCATCGTCGATCAGGATGGCATCGTCGCCCTCCCCGAACCAGTCCCACTCGCTGCTGTTTTCCAGATTATGGATGTTGATGTTGCAGCCGACATACTGGCCGCTGCCCTCGGCGTCCAGCAGAACGTAGTTGCCCTCTGCGGAGAGATGCTTGTCCTGCTCGCCGCCCATGATCCATTCCATATGGCGGGAGCGCGCCGAGGAGGGGACGCCGTCCGTCGGGCATTCGCGGTTCCAGAGCGCATGGAAGTACAGCGTGTTTTCCGGCAGGGACTCGACCTGCTCGTAATCGACGTAGAAATAGAAGTGCAGCGGGCTGCAGCATTCGTTCTTCACGGTGAAGCGGGCGCGCCTGCGGAACGGCATCGGAAACCAGCAGTTGAAGCCGCGGCCGTCCTCCGGTGTGATCTGCAGGGGAGCACTGGCAAAGCTCTTTGTAATGCCGTGACCCATGCCGAAGAAATCGCCGAGGGGCGCCTGGATGCTCGGCTCCGTTTCGTCGTCCCAGTAGACATTCAGCACGACCTTGCGGACGTTGAATTCCTCCGTGCCGATGCCGCATTCCGGGCGGCGTTTGTTCGGGTTGCCGATGGTGCAGAAAAAGTGCGTGACGATACCGGGACCCTGCAGGTCGGCGAAGAGATACGTCTCGCCGGAGGGAATGAGGACATTGTCGTTATTGCCGCCCGTCGGGTCACAGGAGGCGACGCGCATGCGCCTGCCTGCGCGCTTGACAAAGAGATTTTCAAGATTTGCCGGTTGATATTCGCTCATGATCGATGATTTTCCTTCCTAAAAATAAAACGCAGTGCGCTTAAAGCTGCGCAATGCTGTGCTGCTCGTGGATGATCGTCTCGACGACGTCCTTGCGCGGTGTGCGTTTTGCCGGATTGGCGACCATTTCCAGCAGGCGCTCCGCTGCGACCTTGGCCATTTTGCGGCGCGGGGAGAAAACCGAGGTGATGGCCGTTGGGGCCAGCGGAGTGATCAGCTCATCGAAGCTGACGAGCGAGATATCACGGCCGGGGGCAAGGGAGAGGTCCATACACGCGCGCACCGCGCCGGTGCAGAGCTCCTCGCTGCAGCACACGATGGCCGTTGGCGGGTCCGGCATGGTCATCATCAGCCGCGTCTGGGTATAGCCGTCCACGGCAGCCGCCGCGCAGCAGCGCACCAGTGCGGGGTCCTGCTCCACGCCGGCCTCGCGCAGGGCGCGCAGGCAGCCTGCCAGCCGGTCCGCGCCGATGTTCATGGGGCTGTTGAGCACCAAAAGACCGATGCGGCGGTGGCCCTTTTCCGTCAGGCGGCGCGTCAGCTCATAGCAGGCAGGCTCGTTGTCAAACGAGATGCTGCTGAACGAGCTGCCCGGCATGTCGCGGTCGACGAGCAGCAGCGGCTTGTCAAAGGACTCGAGGTCCTTCAGGCGCGCGGCCGTCGGCACGAGGAGCACGCCGTCGAGCATGTGGTAGAAGCGCTGCAGGAAGGCGGCGGGGTCTGCGACCGGGTCCTCGCCGCTGGCAGAGACGATGGTGAGATAGCCATGCTTGCGGAACACATGCTCTGCCGTCTGTGCGATGAAGCCGAAGAAGTCGTGCGTGAAGCTCGGCACGATAATGCCGAGGATCTTGGACTGCCCCGTGACCATGGAGGCGGCGAAATTATTTGGTACATAGGACAGCTCGCGGGCAGCCTGTTCGACACGCCGGCGCGTTTCTTCGCTGACGCGGTCCAGCCCGTTCAGCACGCGCGAGACAGTCGAAACTGCTACACCGGCCCGCTCGGCAACGTCGCGAATGGTCACGGATTGATAAGCGCGCTTTTGGCGGCCCATGGTGCATCCCTCCCGGAAAGACCTGAAATAATCATGTGTTCGTAAACAAAACCTTAGATTGACCCCGCGAAATAAGCATGTCTTTACACAATACTATTATACAGGCCATTCTACGGCTGTCAAGCATGATTTGTGATGTGCGCTTTCTTGCACTATTATGTAACAAAATAAAATGTCCGTTAAGAGCAATATGCATTCCGGGCGACGACATCAGCCGAAAAAAATCGTCAGAATGCACAATTCGCAATGGAAATTTTTGTGAAAACGTTTCGATTGACACGGCGTAAAAAAAGTGGTATTCTCTTGTGCGAGCCATTGAGGGAGCTGTTCACCCGACCGCGTGCAGCTGTTCCCCGAGCGCCTGTTCCTTCGAAATCATCGGAATTGGTAAACTCTGCTCCGATCCGGCTCATGAGGTATGCATGAAACAAAACGCAAAATCCGCCATTTTCACCTGTGAGAACGGCAAGCGCCTGCTGCGGCAGCTGCTCCTGCTGCTCCCGGCCTGGATCGTCCTGGCACTCGGTATCGCCATGTGCGTGTTCTCGGGCGTCGGCTCCGATACGAACACCTCGTTCCAGCAGGGGCTGGGCCGCATGCTTGGCCTGCAGACCGGAACGGTCACACTGATCTTCAACTGCACCGTTCTCGCGATTTTTATCTTCGCGAATCGCTCCCTTGTGGGGCTCGGCTCCCTTGTCATCGGCTTCGGCCTCGGGCCGCTGCTGAACCTGTACCTTGACCTGCTGGGGAAGATTTTTCCGACCATGCCGCCGATGTGGGCACGCATCGCCCTTTGCACCCTCGGTGTTGTGATTTCCTGCATCGCGCTCGGCTGGTATGTACAGCTCGACGCCGGTGTGCAGCCCATGGACATGCTCATCCTGACCGTGGCAAAGCTCATCCGTAAGAGCTACGGTACGGCGATGTATGTGTACTGCGGCTTCATGCTGCTGACCACCTGGCTGACGGGCGGTGACATCGGCGTCGGCACGTTCATCAATCTGCTGCTGGGCGGCAAGCTGTGCGATGTGTTCGCCGCCATGTGGCGGCCGCTCATCCGCCGCCTTGGCGTGGGATTTAAGAAGGAGGAAACAACATGAACATCCCTGAGCTTATCCATAAAGCCATCGCTGCAAGAGAATTTGCCTATGCGCCTTATTCCAATTTCTGCGTCGGCGCAGCGCTCCTGACAAAGAGCGGCAAGATCTACACCGGCTGCAACGTGGAAAATGCCGGCTACAGCGCTACGAACTGCGCCGAGCGCACGGCCTTCTTCAAGGCGGTCAGCGAGGGCGAGCGCGAGTTTGCGGCCATCGCCATCGTCGGCGGCCCGCGCGGCCCGCTGACCGAGTACTGCTCCCCGTGCGGCGTGTGCCGTCAGGTCATGGCAGAGTTCTGCGACCCGGACGAGTTCCTGGTCATCCACGGCAAGACACCGGAGGATTATAAGCAGTTCACCCTGCGTGAGATGCTGCCGGAGGGCGGCTTCCCCGCTGCGAATAAGGGCTACTTTGCCAAACCCCAGGCTTAAAAAGTCGCCCCTGAATAAATCCTCTGCGGCGGATGCCGGATCTTTTCCGCCGATCCATCGGTTCGAAAAGCTTGACGTACACAAAGTACGCCTGCACTTTCCAAACCTCGACTCGACGAAAAATTCCTCGCCGTCCGCTCTTGAGAATTGAATCAGCGGCTCCCTGATTCACAAAATAACATGACATTTAGTCTGACAGCAGGCTGAATAACAACGGTATTTGGTCCGCTTGCGGACTGAGTATAAAAATGTATTACATTTAGGAGGCAACATGAAAAAGAGAATCTTCTGTCTGATTCTCGCGCTTGTCATGGTCCTGTCCCTGGCCGCTTGCGCCGGCTCCGGCAATGACAACACCGAGAACACCAAGGACACCACGACCAACACTGAGGGCAGCGAAGCTACCACTCCGGTTTCCGGCGGCGAGGCTGAGCTGGCCCTGATCACCGATGCCAACTCTATCGACGACCGCGGCTTCAACCAGTTCTCCTGGGAAGGCCTGAAGCAGTACGCCGAAGAGAACGGCAAGACCTACACCTACTACACCCCGATCGACCAGTCCACGCAGAGCTACCTCTCCGCCATTGAGGGCGCTGTCAACAACGGTGCGAAGCTCATCGTGACCCCGGGCTTCCTGTTCGGCGAAGCCATCTACAAGGCTCAGACCATGTATCCGGACGTCCACTTCGTTCTGGTCGACGCCACCCCGACCCTTGATGACGACACCGTCATCGCAGACAACACCTGCTCCATCTTCTTTGCGGAAGAGCAGTCCGGCTTCCTGGCGGGCTACGCTGCTGTCAAGGAAGGCTATCGCAAGCTCGGCTTCTTCGGCGCTCTGGCTGTTCCTGCTGTCGTTCGTTTCGGCTACGGCTTCGTGGACGGCGCGGAATACGCTGCCAAGGAGCTCGGCCTTGAGGCTGGCTCCATTGAGATGAAGTACACCTATACCGGTGCTTTCGGCAACTCTCCTGACTTCCAGGCGAAGGCTGCTGCATGGTATCAGTCTGGCACCGAGTGCATCTTCGGCTGCGGCGGCCCGGACAACGTCTTCGCGGCCTGCGAGGCCACCGGCGGCGACTGCGTCTCCATCGGCGTTGATACCGACATGTCCCAGATCACCGAGACCTGCCTGACCTCCGCCATGAAGATGCTCACTCCGGCTGTCTACGGCGCGATTAAGGCTTACTACAACGACACGTTCCCCGGCGGCACGAGCGAGACTCTGACCATCAACGAAGACGCTGTTGGTCTTCCCATGGAGTCCTCCCGCTTCAAGAACTTCACGCAGGCTGACTACGATGCCATCGTCGAAGTCCTGAAGGCTGACAAGGACGGCGTTACCTCCGGCATCCGCCGCGATGTCGATGCGGATGGCAACACGGTCACCATCGAGGATGTTGCAGCGACCCTGCAGTATGTGACGGTTCAGGTCGTCGAGTAAACGACTATGAGATAAGGCGGACCCGGCAGGGAGCGCTGTGGCGTTTCCCTGCCGGGTTTACCAACTAGGGGGATCATTTTATGGACAACTATGCGATCGAGCTGCTGCACATCACGAAGGTGTTTCCTGGCATCGTCGCGAATGACGACATCACCCTGCGCGTCCGCTATGGCGAGATCCACGCCCTTCTGGGCGAGAACGGCGCCGGTAAATCGACGCTGATGAGCGTCCTGTTCGGCCTTTATCAGCCGGAAGAGGGCGAGATCCTTGTGAATGGCAAAAAGGCAGAGATCAAAAATCCGCGCACGGCCAATGCGCTGGGTATCGGCATGGTTCATCAGCACTTCATGCTGGTGCAGAACTTCACCGTGCTCGAGAACATCGTCCTCGGCGTCGAGACCGCAAAGCACGGCGTCCTGCAGATGGAGGAAGCGCGCAAGAAGGTGCTTGCCCTGAGCGAGCGCTATGGCCTGAATATCGACTGCGATGCCAGAGTCTCTGACATCACCGTGGGTATGCAGCAGAGAGTAGAGATCCTGAAGATGCTCTACAAGGACAACAACATCCTGATCTTCGACGAGCCGACGGCTGTCCTGACGCCGCAGGAGATCGACGAACTGATGATCATCATGCAGAACCTCAAGCGCGAGGGCAAGGCGATCATCTTTATCACCCATAAGCTCAATGAGATCAAGGCAGTTTCGGACTACTGCACGGTCCTGCGCCGCGGCAAGTGCATCGGCACCTGCGACGTTTCGACCGCCAGCGTCGAGGACCTTTCCGAAATGATGGTCGGCCGTAAGATCGACTTCCATCTGGAGAAGGCTCCCGAGCATGCAGGCGATGCTGTCCTGACGCTTGAAAATGTAACGCTCAAGTCGGAGCGCAACCCGAACAAGAATATTCTGAATCAGGTCTCGTTCTCCGTCCACAAGGGAGAGATCCTCTGCGTGGCCGGTATCGAAGGCAACGGCCAGAGCGAGCTCGTCCGCGTGATCGTCGGCCTGCTGAAGCAGAACAGCGGCAAGATCCTGCTCAACGGCGAGGATGTCAGCCATGCCTCCATCCGCTACCGCAATGTGCACGGACTGGCCCATGTGCCGGAGGACCGCCACAAGTACGGCCTGATCCTGGACAATACGCTGGAAGAAAATCTGGCAATGCGCAAGTATTTCCGCAAGGAATTCCAGAACCACGGCTTCATCCGCTTCCATAAGCGCCGCGAGCTGGCGGAGGAGCTCATCGAAGAGTTCGATATCCGCAGCAGCGAGGGCGCGAAGAGCACGGCCCGCAGCATGTCCGGCGGCAACCAGCAGAAGGCGATCATCGCCCGCGAGATCGACTCGGATGAGAACGTCATTCTTGCCATGCAGCCGACACGCGGCCTGGACGTCGGCGCGATCGAGAACATCCATAAGAACCTGCTCCGCCAGCGCGACGCTGGCAAGGCTGTTCTCCTCGTTTCGTTCGACCTGGAAGAGGTCATGAACATCAGCGACCGCATCATCGTCTTCTACGAGGGTGAGATCGTTGCCGATGTCCGTCCGGAAGAGGTTACGGTCAATGAGCTGGGCCTCTACATGTCCGGCAGCAAGCGGAAAGGAGCGGTAAAATGAAAAATCAGACAAGTCCCCTTGCTCCGCGCCGCCAGAGAGACTACGCGGGCGTGCTTTCCTCCATTCTGGCCATTCTGGCCGGTCTGCTCGTCGGCCTCATTGTTTTGCTGGCGACGAATCCCTCGAATGCATTCCCGGCCTTCAGTGCGCTCATCACGGGCGGCTTCTACAGCGGCATGAAGACCTTCGGCAACGTGCTGTATTATGCCGTGCCGATCATCATGACCGGCCTTGGCGTCGGCTTCGGCTTCAAGGCAAGCATCTTCAACATCGGCGGCGCCGGTCAGTTCATCGTGGGCGCCTTCTGCGGCGTCTATACTGCCAGCGTCTGGAATCTCCCCGGAGCACTCGGATGGATCGTTCCGCTGCTGGCCAGCATGATCGGCGGCGCCCTGTGGGCCCTGCTTCCCGGCCTGCTGCACGCCTATCGCCGCGTGAATATCGTCATTGCGACGATCATGATGAACTACATCGGCATGTATCTTGTGAACTATCTCATCAAGATCGCCCCGATCTATGACAATGTGAAGAACCAGACCCGCCCCGTGCCGGCGGCTCACCGCCTCCCGACGGCCGGCCTGGAGAAGCTCTTCCCGGACAGCTCCGCGAATATCGGCATCTTCATCGTTATTGTTGTGGCCATCATCGTGTACATCCTGCTGGAGAAGACGAATTTCGGCTTCGAGCTGAAGGCCTGCGGCAAGAACCGCGACGCCAGCATCGGCTTCGGCGTCGATGCCAAGCGTATGATCATGACCGCCATGCTCATCTCCGGTGCTCTCATCGGCCTCGGCGGTGCGCTGCTGTACCTTTCCTCCGCCGGTAAGTACATCAAGGTCGAGGACGTACAGGCGGCAGAGGGCATGAACGGCATTCCGGTCGCCCTGCTTGCCATGAACCACCCGATCGGCATCATATTCACCGGTATCTTCATCGCGTATATGCAGGTCTCGGGCTTCTACATGCAGACCTACGGCTTTACGACGGAGATCGTCGACATCATCGTCTCCGTGATCGTCTACTTCAGCGCATTCTCCTTCATCATCCGCGAAGGCATCCGCAGATGGCAGCTTCGCCAGAGGACGGATGTGCACCACACCGGGAAAGGAGCGGAGAAATAAATGAATCTGTTTATCTTTATCTGCCAGCAGACGCTGATCTTCCTCGTCCCGCTGCTTCTCGTCGGCCTCGGCGACCTGTTCTCCGAGCGCAGCGGCGTTCTGAACATCGCACTTGAGGGCATCATGGTCTTCGGCGCGTTCGCGGGCATCATGTTCATCCGCTCGGCAAGTGCCGCCATGCCCTCATGGCTCGTTCTGCTGATCGCGATCCTGATCTCGATCCTTGCCGGTATGCTCCTGAGCTCCCTGCACGCCTTTGCCTCCATCCACCTGAAGGCGGAGCAGACCATCAGCTCGACGGCCATCATCACGTTTGCTACGGCGTTCTGCATCTTCTATGCCCGCGTCATGCTCGGCACGGAGCAGGTCGTCTTCCGCAACACATTCCGTATCGACGCCGTCCCGCTGCTCAGCAAGATCCCGGTCCTCGGCCCGATCCTGTTCCAGAAGGCCTATGTCACGACGTATCTCGGCATCCTTGTCCTGATCGTCACGGCCTTCATCCTCAAGCGTACCCGCTTCGGCCTGCGCCTGCGCAGCTGCGGCGAAAACCCGCAGGCAGCCGACAGTGTCGGCATCAGCGTCTATAAGATGCGCTATTCCGGCGTCCTGATCTCCGGCGCTCTGGCCGGCCTCGGCGGCCTCGTGTTCATCCTGCCGACGACCACGACCTACACCGCCAGCGTCAGCGGCTATGGCTTCCTCGCCATGTCCGTCGTCGTGTTCGGCCAGTGGAAGCCGTGGGGTATCGCGCTCGGCGCACTGTTCTTTGGCCTGACGAAGACCATTGCCGCGTCGTATTCCGTTATCCCGTTCCTGTATAACCTCGGCATCCCGGAGGCCTTCTTCAAGATGCTTCCCTATGTGGCAACGCTGATTGTTCTGGCGTTCTCCACGAAGCGCTCCAATGCGCCCGGCGTCATTGGCGTTCCCTATGATAAGAGCAAGAGATAATAATTGGAGGTAAATTACTATGGCTGTTTTTACAGATGAGGGCAAGACCTATCACGTTCGCGTGGGCAAGGGCGACATCGGCCGCTATGTCCTGCTCCCCGGCGATCCGTTCCGCACGGACCTGATCGCATCCTATTTTGATGATGCAAAGCTCGTCGCGCACAACCGCGAGCATAAGACCTGGACCGGCACGCTCAACGGCGTTCCCGTCTCCGTCGTCTCCACCGGCATGGGCTGCCCTTCCACCGCGATCTGCCTGGAAGAGCTGATCGCCTGCGGCGCGGACACCTTCATCCGCGTCGGCACGGCCGGACGCGTCTGCGACCGCGCGTTCGACCCGACGCTTGACGGCGTCATCAACACTGCCGCTGTCCGCGATGAGGGCACGACGAAGCACTACATCCCCATCGAGTACCCGGCCGTCGCCGACCGCCACGTTGTCGCGGCTCTGGCCGACTCCGCCAAGCAGCTCGGCTACAACTTTATCGAGGGCATCACCCAGTCCAAGGATTCCTTCTACGGCCAGCACGAGCCGGAGAACATGCCCGCCGAGCCGTGGCTGAAGGCTCGCTGGGAAGCATGGCGCCGCGGCAATGTCATCAGCTCCGAGATGGAGTCTGCCGCGATCTTTGTCATCTCTTCCATCCGCGGCTGCCGCGCCTCCTCCGTCATGGCCTATACCGAGATGCCGAAGAGCGTCGAGGTCGCCGTCGGTGCGCTGCGCATCCTCATCGAGCAGGATAAGGCTGCCGAGAAGTAATTCTGCAATGCAGCGATTCCCCGCGCCGGATCCGGCGCGGGGAGTTTTGCCTTTTCGGATAAAATACGATTGACATTCTGAATCCGGGACGATATAATCAAGGATGGTCCGGCTGGTGCCGGACCATAAAATTGAATCACACGACTCGCAGAGACCGCGTGGCCGTAACGGCGGAGGATCCGTCAGGCGCGTTGGTAAACAAGGGAATGGGGATAGTACCCCGAGAAGGCAGCTGCCTTCTGGATGACCGTCGCTGTGAGCGCTGAGGCTGCTGTCCGTCGGCGAAAGCCGGTCATTGGGAAACTGAGAAGGCAGGGCGGCAGACGTGGCGGATGCTCCGCCGGAGGCGCAACTCAGAAGACCTACTGGGAGATTTCCATAGCCCGAATCGGTTGAGGGGATAGGTATGCTATCCCTTCAGCCGTTTTTTTGTTTTCCGAAGGGAAAACAAAGCGCCCCCCTGCAGCTCAGCTGTGGCGGGGCTGAACCCTGCTTCTGCCGCTCCGGCGGCTGCCGATACACATTATCAGTAAAAGGAGAGATCGCTTATGCAAACGAAACCCGCAGCGTGCGGAAAGCGCCTGCTGGCGCTCGTGCTGGCCATTGTGATGGTCTGCTCGCTGCTGCCCGTCAGTGCGTTCGCAGCAGAGCCCGACTATGAGCTGCGCGTCCTCACGTTCGAGGATGCCGACTATAAGGGCGGAACGAACTTCGCAGGCGGAAACAACTGGACGAGTCTCGTTGACAGCCCGCAGTACGGCGGCAAGATGCTCTACGGAGAGAGCGGCGCCGGTGTCGACTCCGTCGACGCTGCTTACAAGTGGACGGATAAGAACAATACCTGGCTCAGCAACACCCTGTCCGAGGGCTATGGCTCCTGGTGCTACTGGAGCGGCGGTCATGCCGTTTCCAACTATGTTTCCGGTGAGATCAGCAAGTACGGCGGCTTCGAGAGTCAGCTTACCGTTTATAAAAAGGACGTTTCCGGTCTGGAGCGGACCGGCGGCGGCCACAACGGCTCGAATAACTTTGCCGTGCATTACGGCTATGCAGATAATTCCGGCTATGGCCTGACCGAGGCCTCCCTGCCGACCCTAACCTTTGCCGACGGCACCGCCCGTGTCATTGACCATATGTATGTCAACAACATGGACTATGCGCTCAACTGCTACATCGACGGCAACGGTCTGACTGCCAAGATCGGCGACGACGATTGGGTCAAGCTGGTCGCAACGGGCTATAACGCGGCAGGGGAGAAGACCGGAACTGCCAGCATCTACCTCTGCAACGGTCCGAAGAACATCATGATGGACTGGACAAGGTGGGACCTGTCCGGCCTTGGTAAGGTCCTGAAGGTCACGTTCAATGTGACCGGCTCCAGCGATAACGGCTATGGCTTCTCGCAGCCCGCCTACTTCGCCTATGACGATGTGGCAGTCCGCTTTGAAAAGGCGGCTGCGGTCGTCCCGGCGACCGGCGTGACGCTCGACAAGACCACGCTGAATCTGATGACGGGCGAAACTGCCGTTCTGACGGCAGCGGCACAGCCGGAAAACACCACGGATACCTTGACCTGGACGACCGGGAATGAGGCGGTCGCTACGGTCGCGGACGGTGTTGTGACTGCGGTCGGCGCGGGCAGCACCGTCATTACGGCAACGTGCGGCAGCGTGAAGGCCGAGTGCACCATCACGGTCACGGCCAGCCCGCTCACGGTCAGCGTCGGCGGCAAGACCAGCCCCCTTTCCCGCGTTGGCGGCGAGGGCGAGACGAAGTACCGTGCCGTGCTGCCCTACGGCAGTGATGTGACGATCCATGTGGCGGATGCGAGCTTCCTGCTCGTGACGGACAAGAAGAGCAATTATCTCAACGATGCGGGCGTGAATCCCTTCACCCTGAAGGCTGCGGAGCTGGAGACGACCCTGCTGACGGACAAGGATGAAAAGCCCTTCACGCCTGCGGAAAACAGCAAGGTCGCCTATCTGAGCATTATGGATGTCATGGCGGGCACGACGTATGAGCTGTATCTCGAGCTGACCCGCGAGGTCACTCCGGCGACCGGCGTGACGCTGGACCAGACGGAGCTGACGCTGACGGCGGGAAAGACCGCTTCCCTGAAGGCCACGGTCCAGCCGGAGAACACGACGGATACCATTGTCTGGAGCTCCTCGAAGGAAGAGGTCGCAACGGTGGAAAACGGGATCGTTACGGCGAAGGCGGCCGGCGAGACTGTCATCACTGCGACGTGCGGCACCGTGAAGGCAGAATGTGCCGTTACGGTCACGCCCCCGGTCATGGCCTCGGCTGTAACGCTGGATAAGAGCGAGCTGAACCTGTATACCGGCGACACGGCGGCCCTGACCGCTGCGATCCAGCCGGAGGATACGACGGATCCGACCATTGCCTGGACGACGACGGATGCAGAGGTCGCTTCCGTGCAGAACGGCGTCGTGACTGCCGGAAAGACCGGTACGGCCACGATCACGGCCAGCTGCGGCGAGGCAAAGGCACAGTGTGCTGTGACGGTCAAGGCTCCTGCGGAGCCTGCGCAGAAGGACGGCGTGTATCAGATCGGCAATGCCGACGAGCTTGTCTGGTTTGTCAAGAAGGTCAACGGCGGTGAGAATGCGATCTCTGCCATTCTGGCGAAGGATATCGATCTGGCCGATGTGGTCTGGGCGCCGATCGGCAATGGCAGCGTAGCTTTCGCGGGTAGCTTTGACGGTGCAGGGCATACTGTCTCCAACCTGACGGTGGACTATACCACGGCAGCTTCCGGCGAGAGACTGTATCTCGGCCTGTTTGGTCAGGTCGAGGGCACGCCAGAAAAACATGCGGTCATTCAGAACCTGACGGTCACGGGCAGCGTGAACGCGGCAAGCGAATTCTCCGTTTACACGGGATATGTCGCAGGCGTGGTCGGCTCTGCCCGTTATGCGGAGCTTTCCAAGGTCATTTCCCGCGTGGATGTGACGGCCGACGAGAGGGTCGGCAGCACCTCCTCCGTGGGCGGTCTGGCCGGTGTCATGATCGACACGACTGTGACGAACTGCGGCAATGAAGGCGATGTCACCGGCGTGAACAACCTCGGCGGCCTGTGCTATGAGCTCTATTCCGGCACGATGACCGGCTGCTATAACACTGGCAGGATCACGGCGACCGGTACCTATGTCGGCGGTCTGATGGGCTATGCCAAGCAGGCGACCATCACCAATGCCTACAGCACCGGCGATGTGACCACCGAAAAGACGCTCGTGGGCGGTCTGATCGGCGTCATGGAGAAATCTGCGCTGACAAATGCCTACACGACCGGCAAGGTCACGACAGCCGCGGCCAGTGGCGCGATCGGCGCAGCCGTGGGCAGTGCGGATCAGGTCTCCAATGTGTATTACCTCGGCAGCGCTTCCGCGATTGGCGACGAGAACGCCACGGCGAAGACCGCAGAGGAGCTGAAGGCGCTGGCACCGATGCTCGGCAGCAGCTTCAAGGAGAATACTGGCTGCGGCGGCTATCCGCTGCTGGTATGGCAGGAGGCTCGCGCGCATCAGTATGAAAACGGCGTCTGCACCGTCTGCGGCGCGAAGGATCCTGCAGCGCCCTATCTGCTCGACGGTGTGACCGATGCCGCTGCGGAAGTTCAGACCGGCAAGAGCTATCAGCTCGACGATCTGATGGACGGCAAGATTTTCGGCGTGAAAAACGGCACGCTGACCTACAAGAACTACTTCTACACCATGTCCTCCGATGGCGGTGCGACGTGGAGCGGGGAGCAGCACTTTGAGGAAGCAATGTTCGGCGGCGTGAACAAGAGCCTGGTCCAGAGCAAGGCAGGCACATATATCTATAAGTTCCGCGCAAAGAACGACGCCGGCTACTCCGCCGATACCTGGACGCTGACGCTGACCTTCGTCGATGTCGTCGAAGCGAATATCAACTTCTACGTCGGCCGTGACCAGAACTACAGCACAAACGGCAATAAGTACCCGATCCTCAAGATGTACAAGACCGCGGGCATCGACGAAAATCAGTTTGACTATGTCGGCTGGTTTACCGATGCCGAGGGCAAGACCGTGTACGTCTACAACCCCGCCGATTACACCATCATCGACGGCGAAGAGAAGGACTATGTCGAGATCGACGGCACAAAGTACGAGCTGCACGACTACGAGGAGGTCCGGTTCACCAACAGCGCCTTTGACGCAGCCGACGAAACGGCGACGGCCAGCAACACGGTCGTGAACAATTACAACATGTTCTACGCCACCCTGAGCACCGGCCGCTACTCCACGCGCGGCTACGGCTGGAACACTGCGACCGAGGCCTATGACATCTATCTTGGCGGTCAGAGCCTGCCTCTGCCGATGGAGAAGGACATCTACGGCGGCGGCGGCAACGACATCCATCTCGGCGTTGTCAGCGTCTATGCTACGACCAGGAACGAGAAGAACGAGTACTTCGGCACGGACGACTACCATGTCGAGATGATCATGCCCGTTACCGGCAGCATGATCCACTCCGGTACACACTATACCTACACCCGCTACGGCAGCGACTACACTGCCTTCCCCTTCCTGTCGTGGGAGGCGCAGAACGCTTCGCTGTACAACATCTATGCTTATCCGACGAACACGGAAAAGTATATGTTCAATCAGCAGATCAACCAGACCACGGCGCCTTCCTACAACGTCGTAACGAAGAACATCACGATCGCCAACGCCGTGGAGCTGGATATCACTGCGCCCACGACGGCGGAGTTCACCCTGTTCTTCCAGTACAACAACTTCAACACCAGAGCGGTCGAGCCGTACAAGACTGCGAAGGACGACGCGACCGGCATGACCACCTATTCCTACCGCGTTTCTGAGCGCAACAACAACTACACATGGCGTCTGGTCGATGAGACCGGTACCTATGTGACCAAGGCCGGCTGGCTGTCCAGCCTCAACCAAAAGACGGAAAAGACGATCACCTTTGACTCCGGCGCGCCGACCGACAGGAAGTCTCACAGCTTCAAGGACCTCGGCACGACGGTATCCTCCCGCGACGAAGCCGACCTGCAGGTCTTCCTGAGCCACAGCGGCTTTATGAGCGTGAGCGACACCTACCGCATCCGCGCGTACCGTATGTGGGAGCTAATCAATAACGATGCAGGCAACATCATGGTCGAGCCGAGCTTCAACATTCAGGTGCTGCAGGGCAATCCGGCGGACGTTACGCAGGTCAGCGGCGGCAACGCCGTAGGCAACTGGCTCGACGTGACGCCCACCGGCACGGACATCGTGGCCGTCACCTACGACGCCATCGACCTGTACAACGACAAGGACGTTGCCGGAACCCACGGCGGTCTCTTCCCGGCAACCGCCCCCGAGCGCACCGGTGTGTTCGTTATCACGAACAAGGCAGCCGGCAAGGCTGACGCCGTCATCCGCTTTAACGGCGGCACGACCAGCCCCCGCGGTGCGGAGTGGGACTACAACTACGACACGTGGTACTACCTTGACACCGACGAAGCCCCCACGCTGGACTTTACTACCACCAAGGGCGCGACGGCCAGCTACGCCGTCGTCACCACCGACGCTGCCCTGAACAGCACCCTGTCCGGCTGGACGGAGCTTACGGCGGACGAGAACGGCATGTTCCACGCCTCCCTCCTGCCCTTCCGCACGGCAAAGACGCTTGGCGGCACCGTCATCCTGAAGCTGACCGATTCCACCGGCACGTCCTACCGTCTGGCGCGCGTGGCGCAGATGAGCGTCACCGTGAAGAATGCCTCGAATGACGGCGAGCCCATCATGCCCGGCGATAAGGTCACGCTCTCCTTCGACGGCCTGTATCGCGGCATGGATAAGGTTTCCGGTATCTTCAACCCCACGTTGCTATATCTGAACTACAGCGCGGAGGAAGAGGAGTCCAAGGGCCAGCTGACTCAGTACTGGCAGATGGACAGAGCCTCCGTCACCGTGGAGATGCCCACAGACATCACCTTCCCCGAAGGCTCAGACAAAACGACCGTTATGGTCACCGACGGTTATATCTCCGGCGGCATGTACTCCGCCGCCAGCCCGTTTGATACGCTGTACAATATGACCGACACCGGCGTCGGCACGAACTTCTCCGCGGTCACCACCAGCTTTGTTGCCAGCCGTCTGGCAGATGTTTCCGTCGAGGTCAACACGAAGGTCACCTACAACGTCAAGCTCGTCCCCGTGGACGAAAACGGCAACGCGATCGACGGCCTCACCCCCACGTTCACCGACCGTGACAACAAGGCAGTGACCGCCGAGGCCGACGGCACCTTTAAGCTCGGCTATGGCCCGTATTCCTACGCCGTCGAGCAGCTCGGCTATGTCCGCACCACCGGCTCCTTCAAGCTCGGCTCTGCTGACGCAGCAAAGGTCGAAAACGGCGTCCTGACCATCAAGTTCACCGTCCGCAAGGCGGCCGAGAACGCTTGGGACGGCAAGACCACCACGGAACCTGCCACCGACGAAAACGGCGTTTACCTCATCGGCACCGGCGCAGAGCTGGCATGGTTCGCCCAGAAGGTCAACGGCGGCAGCGCCAAGCTCTCCGGCATCCTGACGGCCGATATCGACCTCGCCGGTTACGAGTGGACGCCCATCGGCACCGCTTCTAAGAAGTTTGCCGGTACCTTCAACGGCCGGAATCACACCATTGATCATCTTTCCATCAACTACAGCAGCAAGACCCCGATATCGCTCTATCGCGGCCTGTTCGGCTGGGTCTCCGGCGCCAACGCCACCAACCGCGCGAAGATTGAGAACCTGACGGTCAACGGCACCGTTGTCGCCGGTTCCAACAAGCCTGTTAACGATGCTTACGTCGGCGGTATCGTTGGCCGTGCGGACTATGCCGACCTGACGAATCTCCATTCGAATGTCGATGTTTCCATCAAGCGCACGGCCGGTAACTACTGGCAGAGCGTCGGCGGCGTTGTCGGCGGTGCTTACTACAGCCTGAATGTTACCAACTGTTCCAACAGCGGCAATGTCACCGGCTGGCGCTACTGCGCAGGTATCGTTGGCAACATTTCCAGCGGCAGCCAGCCCAGTACCATCACCGGCTGCGTCAACACCGGCAGCATCACCGCACCCAGCACCTGCGCAGCGGGCATTGTTTCCAATCTGCCGAACGGCTGTAAGGTCACGGCCTGCTACAACACCGGTGCGATCAAGGCCGGCGGCAACTATCCCGCCGGTATCGTCGGTTACTGCGCGAACTCCGAGGTCCGCAGCTGCTTTAACCTCGGCATGGTCACCTGCAACACAACCTTTACCTATGGCTCTGTCATTGGCACGGTGAGCAGCGCAGATGCCGTCATCAAAAACCTCTACTACCTCGAGGGCACCTGCGAGAAGGGCGGCATCGGCGCCGTGAAAAATGCCGAGACCCAGACTGCCGCTGTCAGGACCGCAGAGGAAATTGCGAACGCGGAGTTCGTTTCCACGATGAATGCCGATCTGGCAGAGGCTGCCTTCACGAGCGGCTGCACCGCGACGAAGCATCCGATCCTCCTGTGGCAGGCCGACGCGGAGCATACCTTCGCGAACACTGCCTCTGATGTCATCAAGTCGGAAGCTACCTGCACCGAAGCCGCGGTCTACTATGTCAAGTGTGACAACTGCGATGCGGTCAGCAATACGCTGACGGTCAAGGTCGGTGAGCCGCTCGGCCACGATCTGACCGTGACGGTCGTGGAGCCGACCTGCGAAAAGGACGGCTATACCGAGTCTGCCTGCGCGCGCTGCGGCCTCAGCTACCGCACGAACTATGTGGCAGCAAAGGGCCACAGCTATGTGGACGTCGTGACGGCTCCGACCTGTGAGTCCGCCGGTTACACGACGCATACCTGCTCCGTCTGCGGCGACAGCTATGTCGACGCGATGCTCCCGGCCACGGGCCACAGCTATGTGGACGTCGTGACGGCCCCGACCTGCGAAAAGGGCGGCTACACGACGCACACCTGCTCCGTCTGCGGCAGCAGCTATGTCGATACCATGACCGAGGCACTTGGCCATGATTATCAGGCCGTTGTGACAGCTCCGACCTGCGACGCCATGGGCTATACGACGCATACCTGCACGCGCTGCGGCAACAGCTACGTCGACAGCTATACGCAGGCAGCGGATCACAGCTACACGAGCGAGGTGACAAAGCAGCCGACCTGCACGGAGGAGGGCGTTCGTACCTTCACCTGCACGAACTGCGGCAAGAGCTATACCGAGTCCATCCCGATGATCGCCCACAGCTATGAGGCGGTCAGGACGGATCCGGACTGCACGCATATGGGCTACACGACCTATACCTGCTCTGCCTGCGGCGACAGCTACAAGGCTGATTTCGTGGATGCTACGGGCCATGACTGCGAGGCGACGGTAGTCGCCCCGACCTGCGAGGGCTACGGCTACACGGAGAATCACTGCAAGCACTGCGACTACACCTATATCAGCGAGATCCGCCAGCCGCTTGGCCATGACGACAAGCTGACCGGCGCGAAGGAAGCCACCTGCACGGAGCCGGGCTACACGGGCGACATGGTCTGCACGCGCTGCGGCGAGGTGCACAGCAAGGGCGAGGAAATCCCTGCTCTGGGCCACGACTACGGCGACTGGACGACGGTGAAGGAAGCCGATTGCTTCCACACTGGTCTGGAAGAGCGCAAGTGCGGCCGCTGCGGCGAGACTGAGCAGCGTGAGACTACGGCAGAGACCTGCCCGAGCGAAGCCTACACGGATCTCGACCGGAACGGCTGGTATCACGAGTACGTTGACTGGGCGCTGAAGAACGGCGTGATGAACGGCGTCGGCGGCGGCCTGTTCGAGCCGAACGGCGAGACGACCCGCGCAATGCTGGTCATGGTGCTTTACCGTATGGCGGGTACGCCGGACATGGCGGGCCGCGAGAGCAGCTTCACGGACGTGTCTGCCGACAGCTGGTATGGCGCGGCGGTGATCTGGGCCTCGGAGAACGGCATCGTTAACGGTGTCGGCGGCGGACTGTTTGATCCGGATGCTTCCCTCACGCGCGAGCAGATGGCTATGATGCTCTATCGCTTTGCGGGCTATCTTGGCAGCAATACCGAGAAGCGCGCCGACCTGAGCGCCTATGGCGATGCCGACGCGGTCAGCGCATTTGCGCAGGATGCCATGGCATGGGCCGTTGCAGAGGGTCTTGTCAATGGCCGCAGCGCAGCGGAGCTAGCGCCGAAGGCCGGTGCAACGCGCGCGGAGCTGGCGACGATCCTGTTCCGCTTTGCGGCGCTGCAGAACGCCTGAAGCAAATTACGCATAAGCAGCGAACGAGTGCCCCGGGGAGACCCGGGGCACTTTGTATGCGGCACATAGAAAAATCGGAAAAAGGCCTTGACAAAGGGGCCGACAGTCCCTATAATAGAAAGTAACCGAACGGTTACATAAACAGCCAGACGCAAAGACGCAGTGCTGATCGCGGTTCCGATCATGCGCTGCGTCTGTTTTTTGAGAGGAAGATTTTATGAACGCAATTCGTTATCCCACGAGCACCGCAGCACTGCGCGTTATGCGCGGCAGCGCCGTGGGTATCCATGGGCGTCCTGCTGGCGGCCGTCGCCGCCGAAACGTCAAGAGCGCAATGAGAGAAAGGGGGAATTTACCATGAAGCTGTATTTTGGAAACGCCGTCACGACGGCAACGACACTGATGATCCTTACTCTGCTGGGCTACATCGGCGTTTCCGTCTGGAACCGCGGCAATATCGCCTGCTGGGGCAGGAGAACGCTGCTCCTGCTGGTGTTCGGTCTGGTCGTCTGCTGCTTTGCGGCGGCGCGGGACGGGCTGGACAAGACCATCCAGCACACCATCGACGGCAGCTGCGCGCCGGGCGTGTTTCCGCTCGTCAGCGTTCCGACCGTCGTCGGCTGTGCCGGTGCGCTGCTGATCGTCGTCGCCGCGATCGCCACACCGATCGCCAGAACGCAGAAAATGCGGGAGCTCTGGTTCTATGTGATGTCCGGCGGCGCGGTCCTGAAGATTGCCACCATGGAGATCGCGCGGCTCGTGCTCTGAGACCGCGCGGAGAATTCTTGGACTGTCAAAAAAGGTCCGTAAAGACTTTTTGACGAGCTGCATTCTGGCGGGAGACCTCCCGCCGTATGATCGGAAAGGAGAAGAAGCATGGAAAAGAAGAACGCATTTACGATCACGCGAGCCCGGCCGGAGGATGCCGCGGCGCTGCTGGACTACCTGAAGATCGTGGGCGGCGAGACGGACAACCTCAGCTTCGGCGCAGAGGGCGTGCCGCTTGCGCCGGAGGAGGAGCAGGCCTATCTGCGCACACAGGTCGATTCGCCGGACCATGTGCAGTATCTTGCCAGGGTGGACGGCGAGCTCATCGGCACGGCCAGCCTGAACCGCAAGTCCGGCCGGATGCGCCACCGCGGCGTGTTCGGCATCAGCCTGAAGCGGGCGTGGTGGGGCTGCGGTGCGGCCTCGGCCCTGACGGAGGCCGTCCTTGCCTTTGCGCGGGAAAACGGCTTTGCCCAGCTCGATATCGAGGTGCGCAGCGACAATGTCCGCGCCATCCGGCTGTATGAAAAATTCGGCTTCCGGAAGCTGTGCACCTTCCCGGCCTTTTTCCGCATCGGCGGGCAGGACATTGATTTTGATGTGATGCTCCTGCAGCTGCCTCAAATCTGACTGCAGCGGCGTGCCCTTTCCGGGCGGTGACCCCGTGGAGACAGGCAGCGTTTGCGGCATAACTTCAGTGGTGCAAGGCAATCTCGCAGTACTCGGCTGGATAACAGGAAAACCATGGCGAATCCGTAAGTTGCTGCAGAAGATTGCACCCCAGGGGAACTTCCACGCGCTTCGCGCTCAGGGCGCCGCATCGGCCTTTGGCCTCCGTGCAATGACATGTCAGGGTGGTGCGACGGTGCACCAGTGCCCTTCTGTCGTTGAATTGTCCTGTACAGGGCGCTCACTGAGCGCCGCTACATTTTCTCTCGCACAGTGGCCTTGTGCGGCGAGCGCCGCTATGGGCCAGACAGGCAGAATTGCGCAGAGAACGATGCAGCTGCTGTTGACGGAACCTGCTAAAGTTGAAATTACTGACTTCCAATAGCTGTTTCCGACTGGCAGAACAGACGAAACTCCTGCGAAAAAGCGACAAAGCCCGATTCATTGTCCCTTCCATCCGAAAAATACAGATACAGCGAAAACCCGGATGTGTCCAGATGATATTTTTGACACAGGTACTGCCGGAACCGCTGCTCGAATGTGATCCGGTAACCCGCCAAATCAAAGACTGCGACGATGTAACCGGTCATCAGGTCCAGCAGTCTGTCCAGAGACGGTTGACCGAGATAACCTCCGGGCCGTTCCAGAATAACGGACAGCGTGGAAAGAAATTTTGCCTCATAGACCTGCGTAGATTCTGGCATAGAGGAATCTACTTTCCTCCTGATGGGGCTGTAGGCCCAGTCATACCATTTTTCTTCCATGCTTGCTTCTCCTTATGCGGCGTGTCCCCCCTCTGCAGCGGGCTCGGGATGAGTCAGAGGGGGAGCTTTTCCTTTCACAGGTTTCCTGCACTTGCTCGTTACGGATTATATCGCGATTCAATATTATAACTTTGGCAGTATTGACCTGCACAGTCTACCATCAAATGGAATATAATGTGTGTACAAGCACAGCTTACACTCCGTATTGAAAAACGGATACCTCTCTCTCCTCCACGCCGGGTCTTCTTCCAACAGGGTAATATGCGGCTTCTCTCCGCGGCACAAGCCCCAATCAAATGCACACCACATTTTGGTCACGCCACCAGTATCTATTGACACGAATTCCAAGTCCTTCACAATAGAGGCATCCGGTATTTGATCACCCCACCAACCGTATAGGCCAATGCACATGGTTTCATCATAGCGCTCCGTCGGAGCAAGCCGTACAACTGGTTCCCGCCAGATATCGACCACACGTAGGAGAACATACTTCTGATAGTACGGTGATTTTTTCATGTCCGGACTTAAAATCTGATAGGCCAGCAGGCTACCTTCGCGCCACGGACACTTGCGCGCATACGGCTTACTGATCTTTTTGGCCTCCGGCAGGGGCGAAAGCAGCATTTCCTGCGTTTCCCGGAAAAACTGCAGCATGTCCGACAGCCGCTCATTCGGCCCTGCGGCCAAACGCTGCTCAACCGTCTCCTGATATAGCGAAAGGCAGTAGAGCGCCTCCTCCTTCGTCCGGGGCGTCAGTCGGCCGGTCTCCCATTCGCAGATGCCGAGGGAGAGCCAAAACGTGGGCGTGAACAGCAGGTCTCCTTCTTTCGGGCAGTAGGCCCGCAGCAGCAGGTCCTCCGTTTCCTCAACGCTCTTCCCGATGGAGATCAGGCTGCGATAGTCCGCCCGGATGTCGCAATAGTCGTCGCCTTGTTTGAATTGCTTGCGGAAATTTGACATGGTCGTTCCCTCCGTCAGGTCATATACCGCGTGATTTGGTCATAAACATGATCCAGAGCGTCGCTTTCGCAGGGGAATCCGACCGGATCGTGTCCTATAGTTCCTTGACATTTAATAAGATATACTGCTGCGGGGCCTACTGCTCGATGTGTTCCGCAAAATAACCGTTCAAAACGTGCAGCACCTCTTCCGGAGCAAATGCCGCGAGGAGATCGTGAAGCAGCTCACAATTTTCGGCCTCGACCCCGTTTACAAAAATGCTGTTGGCTTCGCCTCCGAGCGTCAGCTGCAGGACCTGCCCGGCATAATCTGATTCAAAGATACAGCACAGACGTGCATTCAATGCAGAAGGGTTCGAAACCGGCGTCAGTTCCTCTGCATTTATCGTTTTCAGCAGCTCGATGTGCTGCAGAAGCTGTGCATTGTCCACTTCAAATTTTTGAACCGACTCGAACGAAAGCAGTTGTTCCTCCGTCAGCGGGGAACGCGTAAGGATGGACGGGTCGATATAATACACGCTGAGCCGCAGACCGTCCAGTCCATCGGTTTTGAGGACCTTTTCATAATCTGCAAGCGCATCCTGGAGCGGCGCAGGTTGCGCGCGGCAGCCGCTCAGGGCTAGAACTGCAATGACGGTGATCATAGCCACGGTGAGAAATACACGGCAAAGCCTTGATTGACGCATAAACAGCACTTCCTTTTCCAGTGGATTTCATTTTTTGGGAGCAGGGCAGCATCGGCGCATCCGGCTGCATCAGATTGAGGAGCGGCCTGCCTCCCGCAGCTGCACTGCCGTGCGGAAAGCCTCCAGCAATTCTTCGTAGCTGATATCATGCCGGAATGAGCCGGACACTTTCACATTCTCCGTACCGCTGCACGGTTTCGTCGATCAGGCTCGTTACACAGATACCGCGGATGACTTCGTTTTCACATTCCAGTGTAATCAGCTTTGCATTCTCTGTCAGGTAGGCGGGGATATAGCGTCCGTTTCCGAGATCGAATTCTGTTGCGGATAGTGCCTCGGGTGCGTGTTCTGCCTCTGTGCCGATCAATTGGGTCCGCTCTGCGTTGGAGGATGCCAGAGCGAGGCCACTGCAGCGACGCATGGCACCGGTGCCGCTGTCAAACAGGGCGAAATGCTCTGCCGTTGTTCCGCTTGTGCTGACGGCCGCGATCGTATCGCCGATCTGTACGATGCAGCAGGTCGGGGCGTCGAGCAGAATCTTATCGGCAGCTTCTTTCAGCTCCGCGAGCGGCATGCCCTGCCGGACAATGGCTGCGTCCTCCGTGCTGCATCCTCCGAAAAGACAAGCGGAAAGGAGGACGGCGGCGAACATCAGGAGAAGGGAACGACGGAATATCGCTGCATGGTTGTTTCGCATATGATGTATCTCCTTTTCTGTTGTGTGCTTGCCAAGAATAAAGACTTCAGTATTCTCCTGCCTACTTTTTCAGCCCAAGCCCGCAGGCTCATCCGCCATCACAGAAATATGCAGATCGGGCACAAAAGGGCACCAGACTGGTACTTTGGCATACTCTTTCTCCAGAAGAGTGCAGACTCTGCTGGCTGGAATAGAAATATTTTGGAAATCCATCTCCGTACTGGGGCTGTCAGTCAAATAGACTTCTGCCGACTGAGCATAGGGCAGGCATAGCGAAATGGCATGCCGCAAAATCACAATGCAGGAGCGAAGCGGAATCCTGGACGGCTGATTTTCGCAAGACGGTGATTCAAGGCTCATAAAAGTTCCCATATTTGTTGTGTCATGGCCATCGAAAATCTCAAAGGCAAGGTCTTCGCTTCCAACAGAGACAAACGGCAACTCCAGAAGGGCATTCGCGCAATCGAAGTTCACGCGGCAATACTCATCTCTCATATTCTCCGTATAAAAGCTCCGGCATGTGCATTTCGCATGATCACAAGGCTTGTCGTACACAAAGCAGCTCTACCACCTTTCCGGTTTCGTTAGCTTCGTAATACATTCCGCGCTGCCGCCAGATAGCACAGACGTTTGCCCGGCTTCAGCTCCTCGTGTGTGGTCGCCATGGCCCACGACAGGGAATCATCAAAGAAATAGCAGTCCTCCGGCAGCGTTTGCAGCGTGTCCGGAATTTCGTCAGGCGCAGCGCGCAGAACAGCGTCGATCGGATATTTCCAATAATTCGGAATAAAAATCCTGTCGCAGGAATGGATGTCCCAAAAGACGTAGAACGGTCCTGTCAACGCCTGCAGTTGACTGATGAGATAGTGACAGGAGACCGGTTCCCGATCGAGCATGCAATCCCACAGGTAACCCGTGTAGCGAAGCCCGTCGGAGAACTGCCTCATGTGCGCGATCCGGTCCTGAAAATAATCGCAGGATGTGTCAACGAATGTGCATAGAAAGAACTGACGAAGGCTGCTTGCCTCTTCGCCGGACAGGATGTCCATGGATACCACCTCTTTTCAGGCCAGTCAATGGCCCCTCTACTCCTATATTTCACCAGAAACGCAAAACGGACAGCTTTTTCCCAAAATGTCGAAAAAAACGCCGGAAGTCCGAATCTCTGCAAACAGAATAAACAATTCTGCGCCGGATGTCAATCCGGAGTTTGGGGCACGTGTTTTGCCTGCCGCATTGCAGTTTTGCCGCTGCGGCGGGTTATGGAACGCAAAAGGACACCCTGACGGTTTCCCTTCACACGATCCTTCCCTCCGTAATTTCCGCCTGGGCAGGTTTTTCGACAGTCTGATTCCTGTCCGTTTTTTCGGCCGGATGATCAGCCGGTCAAACAGGAACAGCAGCCCCGGCAGAACGAACAGCACAATATTGCGACGACTTCCAACATCTATACGCACTTGCATTTCACCTCGAAAGTGGCATCCGCCAATGCGATCATGGGTGTATACCCCTCGCTGTAATGGTTGAACATCCCTCCAATGTCCCTCCGAAAAGCAGCCGAAAATTGACCTGAAATGGCCGGTTTTCGGCTGTGAGAGGGATCGATACATAAGGCTGACAACGCAATAGAAAAAGCCCGCAAACCCAGCTATATCAAGGGTTTGCGAGCCATTCGGTGTGGTGCCGGTGGCGGGGGTCGAACCCGCACGGGTTATTAGCCCAACGGATTTTGAGTTATTTGCTCCACACGGAACACAGACAAACTCAGCCCCCTGTGGAGGTCGTTGACGGACACCCAAAAGCCCTGCAAATACTACTATTTTGAAGCTGATATGCAGAAAAGCTCCGTTTCGTCTGCCATTTCCGCTCTTTTCGATTTGGACGGAAATTTTGGATTTTGGAGGGACATCGGAGGGATGTACCCTCAAAACGGAGCACAACAGAACACGCAATAGATTTATCAATTGCAAACATATTATAGCGTATTTCTCTGCCATTGACAACACACTTTCCGAAAAAGAGGTATCGCTATGAGAACGCGCGCACACTATGAAAAACTTTTTGCTGCCTATCCTGATGTTGTCACTCTGCCCGAATTTCAAGCCATGCTGGGCGGCATCGGTGACAGCACAGCCCGAAGAATCATGCGGGCAAATAAGGTCAAACACTTTTATATCAGATGTACATACCTTATACCCAAAGCCTGCGTAATCGATTATGTGCTGAGCGAGGATTATGCGGAATACAGCAAGACACTCAAAGCAAGAGTCTAACAGAAAACAAAACAACGCATTGAACACAGGGGATGAACTGGCCTTATGAGTGTTAAACTCTTGTGACATCCCCCACTCAGGAACCTTTTATTTGCGTCTTTTCACTGGCCTACTCATGTTCATAATCGGTAGATTGTCCTGCTAAAGCGATAATCAGCTAAAAAGCAGCTTGCTTAAATTTAAGCAAGCTGCTTTTGGTATTTACTCAATATCGAATATCTCTAATTGTTGAATTTGGTGCCCTTCTATATATTCTCGTTGCGGTTTTGTAAGCTGTTCTGAAAATAAATTCAATAAAATAGTTTTACTCCAAGATTCAAAACTCATATCAGCGTTTACAATATCTGTTAAAGGAACGAACGAACCACTTCGTGTTTTTCCCTTCTTTTGCACCAATTCGTACGAATCCAATCTAAATTTCGTTTCTTCATCCATGGATATTTTCCATCCTATTGCAAGATGTTTCTTGCTTTTTACATTGTCAGGAGTATAAATAACAAATGGAATTTGGCTTTTGTCAATTGCAATAGATATACCCAATTCTTCGTACAGCTCTCGTTTCAACGTATTTCTTAAAACATCTAAAAATGAATCGCAAGTTGAAGAACAATCCTCCCTCCGCATATGTCCCCCAACATATAGTAGCGTTTGCCCCGACTCAGGAGAGGATTTTTCAGTACTTTTAGCTGTCTTCTTTACGCAAAAAACTTTTTTCTGATCATGGGTAGTGACCACTGCAATTGCTATAGGTTGAATTAAATTGGAATCGCTTTCAACCCTATCACGAAGATCATATTGAATTTTCTCCAATCCGGTTTTTACAGAAGAAAACTCATTTATTCCATCATGTAAAATCAAATTTGAGCTATGCACATATCCTATTTTTTCCATAAGCATATCCCTCAATGTCATTAAAGTTTTTTCTGTTACCTCGTAACCCACACTATTTTGTTCTTGTTCAGTCGTATCAATAACATATGTTGCTCTAAATGCATTTTTGTATTCAGAAAGTGTTTGCTGGACGGCATCTTTATACTGAGATAAAATGTCTTCTTTCATTATTGAGCCGCGTTTGTCGGTCAACAGATTAGCGTATTCTCTCCGTATAGATTCTTCAGGTGTGGTAACAAACACATATACAAGATCAATATTCTTCTGCCACCTATTAAGCAAAGCAAACTGTGTTAATACATCATACTCTGTATCATCCATTTTATTTCTGTTTTTTAGCCATCTAAACCAACACAAGGCGTCAAAAATACCTCTGTCGCAAATGATTATGTCCAAATTGTTTTCTGGATTAGGTGAAGTGTTTGCTAAATCGATCTTTTCATTAATTTCATTAATCGTCGCAGAACAGGTCCAAGAATTGAAGACAGGACTTTCTTTGTCTGAAATTGGACAAACACTTGCTCTTTCGGTTAATATGGCCGTTTTAAAGCCGTTTCTCTTTAAAAATATGTTCAAAGAATTAATCGAAGAAGTTTTTCCAGCCTTAGGACTACCACAAAATTCTATAACAATAGGTCTGCGCTGTCTATGTATATTTTTTAATTGCAGAACCTCTTGGGCGAGTTTTTCTAATTTTGCTATATTTTCTTTTCTTTTTTCTGATGCCGACATAATCATTGCCTCTCTTTACCTAATTTAATCATTTCTGTGATTTTGTCCTTACTTCTATCCAATTGGACAATTATATTGCCGTTTGAGAATCCAACAATAAATGCCACTAAAGCGGTAAAAATATAGAATTTTTCGGTATTAATTGCTGGCTGATCTTGTAAAAAGAAAAATCCACCATATATGCCGAGAATAATAAAGAGGGCTAATGTAGCACCCATTATAGGCCGAAAATAGAAATATACTTTTGCTCCAAGGGCAACTACTGAATTTATATTATTTTCCGTATCAACTAAGAGCTGTATGCATGACTTATATAGTTTCCTTATGTAATAAAAGGTGCTTCCTAATAATCCGCAATCGAAAGAGAGAATCAGTAGCATTCCGATATTATCAGTTTGAATTCCGATAAAACGATAAATAATAATGCCGAAAACTATAAGTGATATGATAAAAACACTGCAATAATAAATAAAAATGTGCTTTATTTCCTTCCTGGATAGATTTATCCATTTCTCTTGCGTTGAAAGTGCGTGCGGATTTTCCATATTATTCAACTCCTTCAATCGAAATTTCCTCTTGTAACCGCTGTGATTCACCTGCCGTAAGTGGGCGACGCTGATCTAAACTGTTCCTTTATATTGCCGATGTGGGAGAACAACAGCAAAGATTGTTCCGATACTGCTTTGTGACGGAGGGTACGCCCGTCAGCCGGCGTTACAGCATTGCACGGTATGAGATAGGAGCGTCCTTTTTTGAATAACGCCCTCAATTTTTCCTTGCTGGCACAAAATGCGAACCCTGCGGTCATAAATCCCCCACTGGTTTGCCCTCCTGTGTGACTTTCATACATATGTTCCATTGCGTTCACCGCTTACGCAGCATTCTCTTTTCGCTTATACTTATAGTATAGCACATTATCTGAATAATATCAACGCGTTCTTGGATGGTTCAATTTATATTATTCCTAATTTTACATAGCCGTCTGCTTCGCCGCAGGCGGCTAAATTTATGCAAAGGAGGAAACCCATATGGCGAATTGCAAAGTGATCGCGGTGACGAACCAAAAGGGCGGCGTGGGCAAAACCGCGACTACAGCCAACCTCGGCATCGGGCTTGCCCATCAGAACAAGCGGGTGCTGCTTATTGATGCAGATGCGCAAGGCTCTTTGACTCTCTCCCTCGGCTATCCGAAGCCGGATGAGCTGCCCGTTACGCTGGCGGACATCATGCAGAATGTGATCGACGATACCCCCATCCCGGACGGCTGCGGTATTCTGCATCACAGCGAGGGCGTTGACCTGCTGCCAGCGAACATTGAACTGTCCGGCATGGAGATTCGGTTGATCAACGCCATGAGCCGGGAAAGCGTGCTGCGGACATATATCAATGCGGTCAAGCCCCATTACGACTATATCCTCATTGACTGTATGCCGTCGCTCGGTATGATGCCGATCAACTCACTGGCCGCAGCGGACAGCGTGATCATCCCGTCCCAACCGTCATTTCTCTCGGCCAAAGGTCTGGACCTGCTGATGCAGTCCATCGCAAAGGTCAAGCGGCAGATCAACCCGAAGCTGAAAATCGACGGCATCCTGTTCACGATGGTGGATAGCCGCACCAACGAAGCCAAGGAGATCATTGCATCTCTGCGCGCCCACTACGGCGAGAAAATCCGTGTGTTCGGAACGGAGATCCCCTTTTCCGTCCGAGCCGCAGAAACCAGCGGCCGAGGAAAGAGCATTTTTGCCCACGACAAGAACGGCAAGGTTGCCGCCGCCTATCACGCGCTGACAAAGGAGGCGTTGGAGATTGAGCGCAAAAACGAGAGATTTAGGAATGACGCCGTTAGATGATTTGTTTTCAACCGACGAAAGCCGCGCGGAAGCACAGCTTGAAAAGGTTGTCACGCTGAACCCTGCCGAAATCTCCGACTTTCCGAACCACCCGTTCAAGGTCAAGCAGGATGAAGCTATGGCCGAAATGGTGGAGAGCGTGCGGAAATACGGCGTTTTAGTTCCGGCTCTTGTCCGACCGAAAGAGGACGGCGGCTATGAAATGGTGGCAGGCCACAGGCGAAAGTTTGCGGCTGCTCTGGCTGAACTGACGGAAATTCCCTGTATCGTCCGTAATCTCACCGACGATGAAGCGACCATTATCATGGTAGACAGTAACCTGCAAAGGGAAACGATTTTACCGTCCGAAAAGGCATTTGCCTACAAGATGAAGCTGGAAGCTATGAAGCGACAGGGTCAGAGGTCGGATTTAACTTGTGCCCTAGTGGAGCACAAGTCAGGGAAGCAGAAATCAAGAGATATTCTTGCTAACCAATCCGGTGATAGTCGAGAACAAGTCAGACGCTTTATTCGCTTGACCGAGCTAATCCCACCGGTGCTTGACATGGTGGACAGCGGCAAAATCGCTTTCCGCCCCGCCGTGGAGCTTTCCTACCTCTCCAAAGAACAGCAGCAGAGTCTATATGACACGATGGAGTGCGAGGACTGCACGCCGTCGCTGGCGCAGGCCATCAAAATGAAAGAGTTCAGCCGGGATGGGAAACTGACGGAGGAAGTCATCCTCTCCATTATGCAGGAGGAAAGACCGAATCAGCGAGAGCAGTTCAAAATGCCAAAAGAGCGTATCAGCAAGTATTTTGCTCCGGGGACGCCCGCACAGAAAATTGAAGATACCATCATCAAGGCATTGGAATTGTACCGCAGGCGGGAGCGCCAGCGGGATATGGAACGATAGTTACTACCAAGGGGCAGCCATACCCATTTTCAATGGATGTACGGCTGTGTCGGCGTGTTCCCCCTCTCCACACCTCACCCCCTCGAAACTACCTGTACTTCCCGAAAAAAGAGATAGTACAGCGGCGGCAGCTTTGCAGTTTTCGGCAGCGATCCGTACAATGAAAAGGCAAAGGAGGTTTGCGCATATGAAAAACGCAAGGATCATCGCCGTTTTAGTGCTGCTGGCACTTTCTCTTTCGGGCTGTGCAAATGTGGATCGCTCCGAGGTGTCTGCGCCATCTTCGCAGGAAACGGTTATGGCCGAGCCTGCACAAAGCACCGTACCGCAGGAGCAAGCAACGGTTTCTGTTTCGGGAAGTACAGAGGTTCCCGCAGAAATCACAGCAGAACCCGAACCCGTAGAAACAAAGCCGGAGGTTTCAACCCCCGCCAAAGAGGAAACGCCGCCGACCGTCAGCAGCCCTACAGAAACTACCCCGCCGAAAGCATCCGAACCCGAACCACCGACAGAACCAATGGCAACACAGCCACAGGAGCCTGAATCGCCCGCCGAAGAAGAACCCACAGAGCCGGCATTTGACATTCAGACTTGGATCGACTATGCCAAGGCTTATGCCGAAAGCATAGGGCTGCGGATGGAAAGCTCGGCGGTGGATTGTTGGGACAACCCTATTTCGGTAGGTACGCACTGTTCCTATCTGGAACGGGACATTCAAAGCAGGCTGAACCGATACGCCCGTGACGAGGATATAACCGATGTGTGGATATGGGCGGAGGCGCGCTCTGACGGGAAGTACGACCTGTATATCGGCTATGCCTGAAAACCAAATATTTACCGAGGAACGCACCGAGAAACACGGTGCGTTTTTTCATTTCAAGGAGGTTACTCAATGAAAACGCAGAAATTCAAACGAACGCTGTCGCTGTTTCTTGCGATGCTGATGTGTGTTACCACACTGTTTGGCATGGGAACGACCGCATTTGCCGCAGAAGAAACCGATGAAGTATATCTTATCTCCTATCCCCGTGACGGCGATGCCAACTACGGCGGCGAATGGGGGCACGACAGCCTGAGCTTTATGAACGGCTGGTCTACGGCAACATCCCGTTTCACAACGATCCGTGCAATGGGGTCGTATGAGGGCAATATCTGCTACTGCATCGAACCCGGCGTGTCGCAGCAGACGGGCAACAGCTTTATGAAAAAGGGCGAGGATTTTTGGGACTACTATCCGTCGTTTTACAACAGCACGATTTCGCCCGATGATATTAAGCTGTTCATCGGCCGTATCTTTCAGTACGGCTATACGGGGACGATCTCGACCTCTTGGCGCTCACAGAATGAGGGCGGCGACAAGCTGGCTAACGCCGTTGCCACGCAGCTTTTGATTTGGGAAACCGTCGTTGGTGAGCGTGATGCCGATTTCAACAAGGTCGGCACGGGCGGCAAAAGCGCCATCGTGGAGCAGATCAGCACGAACCACCCGCTGTACAGTCGGATCATGGGCTATTACAATTCCATTGCGGCAAGCGTTCAGCGGCATTCCAAGGTGCCGAGCTTTCTTGCGAAGTCTGCGGGAAAAGCTCAGAATATTGAGCTTGAATGGAACGGCGAGGCCTATACCGCCACGCTGGCCGATACCAACGGTGTGCTCTCCGATTATGTGTTCTCCGCAAATGCTTCGGGTATTCGTTTTTCCGTCAGCGGAAACACGCTGACTATCACGGCGGACGATGCGCCGAGCGATACCGTCACCATTACAGCCGAAAAGAAAAATTCGCAGCGGCGCGGTGTTATCACTTGGACGGACGGCGTGTACGGCCCGAACGGAAAGCTGCAAGATACCGTCACCTATGCGCAGGCGGTGAATGACCCCGTAAAGGGCTATCTGAACATCAAGGTCAGCTACGGCAGCACCAAGATCGTCAAGACCAGTGAGGACGGCAAGGTAGAGGGCATTTCCTTTACGATCACCGGCAATGGAGTGAACAAGACTGTTACGACGGGCGCAGGCGGTGTCATTCAGATCGACAACCTCGCCCCCGGTGTTTACACCGTTACCGAGCAGAGCTACGACAAATACGAGCCGCAGGAGGTGCGCCGTGTCACCGTCGTCAGCGGTCAGGTGGCAACGGTCAATTTCAATAATACCTTGAAGCGCGGCACGCTCATCGTGACCAAGACCTCCGAGGACGGCTTGAACGAGGGCATGAAGTTCCACCTCTACGGCACTTCGCTTTCAGGGCTTGCGGTGGATGAATACGCCGTGACCGACAGCGCAGGCAAAGCCGTATTTTCTGATGTGCTGATCGGCACAGGCTACACGCTGGAGGAAGTTGATACGGCGATCCGCTATGTCGTCCCCGAAAAGCAGACGGCGGCGGTGGAATGGAACACGGTCACGAACAAGAGCTTTACGAACATTCTGAAAAAGTGGAATGTCACCGTTACTAAGAGCGACGCCGAAACGGGTCTGCCGCAGGGCGATGCCACCCTTGCCGGTGCCGTTTACGGTATTTATAAGGGCGACCAGCTTGTGGACACCTACACCACGGATGCCAACGGTCAGTTCACCACGAAATACTATGTCTGCGGCGACGACTGGACCATTCGTGAGATCACGCCCTCCGAGGGCTACCTGCTGGACAACACCGTTTATCCCATCGGCGCAGCGGCGAAGAACTACACCGTGGAATATAACACCACGGCAAGCGATGTGACCGAGCAGATCATCAAGGGCAGAATCGCTATCATCAAACACACCGACGACGGCGAAACCCAACTTGAAACGCCGGAGGTCGGAGCGGAGTTTGCGATTTTCCTGAAAGCCGCAGGCTCTTATGACAACGCCAAGGCATCCGAGCGTGACTATCTGACCTGTGATGAAAACGGCTATGCGGCCACAAAAGACCTGCCCTACGGCATCTACACGGTGCATCAGGCCAAGGGTTGGGACGGCCGTGAGCTGCTTGCCGATTTCGATGTGTATATCGCCAAGGACGGGCAGACCTACCGCTACCTTGCCAACAACCGCAATTTTGAGAGCTATATCAAGATCGTCAAGGTGGATGCCGAAACCGGCAAGGTTATTCCGCTGGCAGGCGCAGGCTTCCGGCTTTACCGCCCGGACGGGTCGCTCATCACGCAGACCTTCACCTATCCCGAAGTGACCACCATCGACACATTCTACACGAACAGCGAGGGCTATCTCATTACGCCCGAAAAGCTGGAGTACGGCAAGGGCTATTCGCTGGTCGAGGTTTCTGCGCCCTACGGCTACACGCTCAGCGGCGAACCTGTATATTTTGATGTGACCGCCGACAATGCCACGGAGGAAAACGCCGTTACGGTGGTCGAGGTCACGAAGCCGAACATGGCGCAGAAAGGCGTTATCAAGATCAGCAAATCCGGCGAGGTCTTTTCTTCCGTGACCGAGGCGGACGGACTGTATCAGCCTGTTTTCTCCGTTCGGGGCTTGCCGGGTGCGGTCTATGAGATCACCGCCGCCGAGGATATTATCACGCCGGACGGTACGCTGCGTGCTTCTGCCGGTGAAGTGGTTGATACCGTAACGACCGATGAAACGGGACTTGCCGAAAGCAAGCCGCTGTATCTCGGAAAATATGAGATTCGAGAGATCACAGCCCCCGGCGGCTATGTGCTGAATACAGAAATTCACACCGCCGAGCTTGTCTATGCTGGGCAGGAGATCGAGATCACCGAAACCGCTGCCGACTTTTATAACGAACGACAGAAAGCCGCTGTTTTGCTGAATAAGGTCTTGGAGCAGAATGAGCGATTCGGTATCGGCATGAACGGCGAGATTACAGCCGTGACCTTTGGCCTGTTCGCCGCCGAGAAGCTGACCGCCGCTGACGGCAGCATCATTCCCGCCGACGGTCTGCTGGAGATCGTGTCGGTGGACAAAAACGGTCATGCCGTCTGCAAGACCGATCTGCCGTTTGGCAGCTACTATCTCAAAGAGCTGTCCACAGACGGACACTATATCCTCTCCGACGAAAAATACCCCATCGTATTTGAGTACGCCGGGCAGGACACGGCGCTGGTGGACATCAAGGCAAACAGCGGCGCACCCATCGAAAACAAGCTGCTCTACGGAGAAATTCACGGACTGAAAAAGGACGAGAACGGCATCGGCCTTGCCGGTGCGCTGATCGGGCTGTTCCGTGCCGACTGTACCGAGTTTACGACGGAAAACGCCATCCTGACTGCCACCTCTGCCGAGGACGGCAGTTTTTCTTTTGCCCGTGTGCCTTACGGCAACTGGATCGTGCGGGAGATCGAAGCTCCGACCGGTTTCGTGCTGTCGGAGAAAACCCATCCTGTGACCGTCGATGCGGACGGTGCGGTGATCGAGGTAGAGATCGAAAATACCCGTATCCGTGGCACGGTACAGCTCACTAAAACCGACCGGGACTATCCCGACAACAAGCTGACGGGTGCGGAGTTCACCGTTTACCGTGACAGCAATGACAATAAGGAGCTGGATGCCGACGATGAACGGCTTGGCACACTCACCGAAACCGGCATCGGCGTTTATGAAATGTCCGATCTGCTCTACGGTGGCTATTTCGTCAAGGAAACGAAAGCGCCGGCGGGCTTCTATCTGGACGATAACGCCTACTATTTTGAGATCGTCGAGGACGGAAAGACCGTGACGGTGGAGAACGAGGCCGGAAAGGGCTTTGTCAATGCGCCGCAGGTCGGCTCTCTGAAAATCATCAAAACTTCCTCAGACGGCAAAATTGAGGGCTTCTCGTTCCGAGTCACCGGACCGAACGGCTATGTCGGCGTATTCACCACCGACAAAAACGGCGAGATCATCATTGAAAATCTCCGCATCGGTGAATATGTGGTGTCCGAGGTGTCGGACGGCGCATCTTCCGCCTATGTGCTGCCCGCTGACAAGACGGCATCCGTATTTGAAGGTGCGGTGACGCAAGTGGAGATGCACAATGAACTTCGTGACACGCCGAAAACCGGGGATGACAGCAACCCCGCCCTGTGGCTTGCCCTGCTCGGCATTTCCGCTGCGGGCGCTGCTGTGCTGGGCGTAGTCGGATTCAGAAAACGCAGAAAGGAGGGTGCAGAGTAATGGAACTGAAAACCATTCTGGCGATCGGGCTGGTCGTATTCATCGTCGGCGCTTTGATCTTCCTGAAGATCAGAGCCAAGAAGAAGTGAGCCTTGGGGCAGCGGCTTTCGCTGCCCCTTTTACATATCCCGAAAACAAAAAAGGAGGCAAAATTATGGTTCATTTCTTTGATTCGGACATAGCAAAAAAATACGGAGTCAATGCGGCGGTGCTGGCCTGCTTCCTTTGGGATTGTATTGAGCAGAAAAGCACCGAATCGCCGCAGCTCCATGAGGGCAAGGTTTGGGTACGCTGTTCGGTGCAGATGATGACCGGCTTTTTCCTGTTTCTGTCCTACGATCAGATCCGCTATGCCCTGAAACGGCTGGTCAAAGGGCGGGTGCTCACCAAAGGACGGTTCAACGAAAGCCGTTTTGACCGCACGAACTGGTACGCCTTTACCGAGTTCGGACAATTTCTGATGACGGAAAGCGAGGGACGGACGCAATGAAGGACGGCAGACACATCATTTGGAGCAACGACATTGACTACGACGACTGGCGGGAGGACTTGGAGGAGCAGTATCCCGACCTCACCGAAGCCGAGCGTATGGAGCTGATGTATGAGCTGAACGGCGACTATTTGGACGACGAGCGTTCCAATCTGGACATCCAGCTATCCCGTCCCATTCTTGTTGTCGGCGATCTGGGGCTTTGGCACGGCCGCCGCATGGGATATAAGGAGATTCCGAGCGGCAATATCCGGGACTGCCTTTACAGCGAACGAGACATGGATTACAGCACTTGGTATGTGGATAAAAACGGTGACTTCCGCTGCGACGCTATCCATCACGACGGCACGAACCATTACCTCTACCGTGCCTATAAGGACGGCGTGAGCGACACGCAGATCGAGAATCTGAAAGAAAAAATCTACCGGGGCATTGCCACCCGTGCGGACATTACAAGAGTGACCCGCAGGCTGGGCGACGAAATCGCCCATGTTTACGGCTTTCCCATCCCCTGCAGGCAGGCGCCGGTGCAGGAGCGATAACGGAGGCGGCTATGATGAATGTATCAGATACAAGGGACTGCGCTTTTGAAGCCTTTATTACCAACCTCGGCAAATACAACGAGGGCTTTTTGGTGGGCGAATGGGTGAAGTTCCCCGTGACCAATGAAGATATGCAGGCAGTTTTCCGGCGCATCGGCATCGGGCGGCGCTATGAGGAGTGGTTTATCACAGACTATGACTGCCCGGATGCGGCCATCGGCAAGGTGCTCGGAGAATATGAGAGCCTGAGCGAGCTGAACTACCTCGCCGGGCAGATCATGGAGCTGCGGGAAAGCGACGATTTCTGGCAGGCAGTCTTGGACTTGGGTGAGAACACCGGCAGTGTGCAGGAGCTGATCAACCTGACCGAGAATTTGGACTGCTTTGATTACCTGCCCGGCGTGCAGAATGACTATGACCTCGGCTATTACTGGATCGAGGAAAGCGGCTGCTACGACACGAGCAATCTCGGCGCACTGGCAAACTATATTGATTATGAGGGATTCGGACGGGATATTCGGTATGAAGAAGGCGGCGTGTTCGGAGATAACGGCTATGTGCGGTCAAACGGCGGCCGCTTTGTAGACATCTACGACGGCGACATTGAGAACATCCCTGAAGAATATCGGATCGGTTCGCCCGCCGTCCCCGTCCGCTCCGCAGCCCCACGGCAGACGGAGCAGCCCGAACGATAAAATTTGCACCTTTGATATTGCCTTGCGGTTTGGGTATAGTATAATAAAAACGATAAGGAAGTGAGCACCGTGAGCGACAACTATTTTGATCTGCCATCCCGCATCGAGGATGCCTTTGCGGAGATCGACAGCGATATTGTGATGGATCTGCTGAATACCGACGAGGACTACGCCGCACTTTCCGACCGTATGGACAAGCTGAAAACGCAGTACCCCGTCATTGACAAAATGAACGAGGGCAGCGGCGAGATCCGCATGACCGCAGAGGAGCATCGGGCGTATGTGGATTATCTGAACCTTGTCCGTCAAATGGAGGATATGGAACGGCAGCACATTTACTTCCGCGGTCATACCGATGCCGTGGCGTATCTCAAAAAAATCAAAGCGCTATAAGTACGACGAAAGCGGTGCAGAGAGATCTGCGCCGCTTTTTTGTTGGCAGAAATGCAAAGCGAGTCGAAAAAGATGCTCTGTATAAAAAGTTTTTCTGAATTTTAAGTAAAAACTATTGACCAAAACGGCGTTTTTGGCTATACTAATAGCAAGGAGGCGATACCATGATCGTTAGACCCTACTATTTGGATATATTGAAAACCTATCGGGATGTTCCGCTGGTGAAGATCCTTGCCGGGATTCGCCGCTGCGGGAAATCGACCATTTTGGATATGCTGAAAGACGACCTGCTCGGCAGCGGCATTGCGGCAGACCATGTGATTCATCTGCGTTATACCTCGGAAGAGCTGGACGATGGCATGACCGCCAAGCAGATGTACCGTGACATCAAAGAGAAAATGACCGACGGCGAACGCTACTATCTTCTGCTGGACGAGGTGCAGGAGGTGGACGGCTGGGAAAAGGCTGTCAACAGCCTGCTGGAGGATTCCAATACCGACATCTATGTGACCGGCTCCAACTCCAAACTGATGTCCAGCGAGATCTCCACCTATCTGACAGGGCGGTATATCTCCATTCCCGTTTTTACGCTGTCCTTTGCTGAATATTTGGAGTTTAAGAAGGACAGCGGCCGCACGCCGAAAGAGCTTTTGAACGAATATATCCGCATGGGCGGCTTTCCCATCGTTGCGCTCGGAAACTTTGACGAGCGTTCGTCCTATCAGATCGTCGAGGGTATCTACAATTCCGTTATCACCAGTGACATCACCAAGCGGCATAATATCACGAACTTTGACCTGTTCAACCGTGTGGTGAAGTATGTCGTAGAGAATGTCGGCAAGACTTTTTCCGCCAATGCTATCGTGAAATTCATGAAAGGCGAAGGACGCTCCCTCTCGGTGGAAGCAGTCTATAATTATCTGGAATGGCTGGAAAAGGCTTTCGTGATTTACCGATGCCAGCGGTACGATATGCAGGGCAAGACCGTCCTGAAAACGCAGGAGAAGTTCTACCTTGCGGATGCTTCCCTCAAATACTGCATGATGGGCTTTAATCCGAAATCCGTTGCCGCTATGCTGGAAAACATCGTGTACTTTGAGCTTCGGCGGAAGGGCTATGATGTTTACATCGGCAAAAACGCCACCAAGGAGATCGACTTCGTGGCCGTGCGGCGGGACGAGCGGATCTATGTGCAGGTATGCCGCAATCTGCCGGAGGAATCCGACCGGGAGGTTGCCAACTTGCTGGAGATCAAAGACCATTACCCGAAATATGTAGTAACGCTGGACGAACTGGCCGCAGGCAACATCAACGGTGTCAAGATCGTGCATCTGGCGGATTTTCTGCTGAGCAAGGACTATTAAACGCTTTCTGCATATAAAACGGTCGAGATATATGCAGATAATCGCATAGCCGGACGGCTTTCATCCATGTGAGAGCCATCCGGCGTATTTTTTATAATGGGGTGTTATAGCAGGCCGCTGTCCTCACCGTTCGGAAAAATGTGCGAATTTGCAATAGAAAAGGCCGGAAAAATGTGTGTTCATCTTCTGAAAGGTCGGAGGTTGCTATGAAACGGCAGCATATTGTCGTGGCCTACCTCAAAAAATCAAAGCGATCTAACGCAGACGGCACGGAAACCTGTGCCGTTTTCTGCATATACAGTTCTGTTATCTGCATATAAAAGGTCAAAGTATATGCAGATAACTACATAGCCGAGAGGTTTTCAGTCTGAAAACCCCTCGGCTATTTTTATGTCAGAACGGAGGTGAAACATATGCCATATATCCCGCCGGAGGTGGTGGCAAGAGCTCGTGAGATGGACTTGCTGACCTATCTGCGGACTTATGAGCCGCAGGAGTTGGTGCATTTCGGGGGCAGCACCTACTGCACCCGTGAGCACGACAGCTTAAAAATCTCCAACGGCAAATGGTGCTGGTTTTCCCGTGGGATCGGCGGCTATTCGGCGCTGGACTATCTTATCAAGGCCAAAGAGATGCCCTTTACGCAGGCGGTCGAAACCATCATAGGAAATCTGTCAGCGGCACCGCCCGCTTTTGCCCCGGCTCCGAAAACGCCGAAAGAAAAGGTGCTGCTTTTGCCGCAGGTCAATCGCAGCGCCACCCACGCCGTCGAATACCTGCACCGCAGAGGCATTGACGATGAGCTTGATCGATTTCTGCATCCAGACCAGCCGCCTTTATGAGAGCTACCCCTATCACAATGTGGTGTTCGTAGGAATGGACGCAGACGGCAAGCCCCGTTACGCCAACCAGCGAGGGATCGGCTCGGACTTCATCGGGGATGCCAACGGCAGCGACAAGCACTATTCCTTTGGGATTCCTGCGATGGCCGCAAGCGATACGCTCCACCTGTTTGAATCGGCAGTGGATCTGCTGTCCTACGGGACACTGCAAAAGCTGGACGGCAAGGACTGGCGCGGCGAAAACCTACTCTCCCTCGCCGGTGTCTATAAGCCACGGGCAAAAATCGAGGAAAGCAGCCTGCCCGCTGCATTGGTGCGGTATCTTGCCGAGCATCCTCATATCCGCCGTGTGGTGCTGCGGCTTGACAACGATGCTACGGGGCGGATCGCCGCAGAAACCATCAAGACCCTGCTGCCGAGGAAGTATGCGGTCACGGTGGACATTCAACCGCCCCCGCAGGGCAAGGATTACAACGACTGCCTTTGTATGCGGCTGGGTCTGCCCATCACTAAGCGCGGAGAAAGGAGTAAGGAACGGTGAGCGACTTTATGAGTTCGGGACGGCGCATCCGGCACTATCGTACGCTGCGGGGCATGACACAAAAGGTGCTGGGCATCGCCGCAGGCTTTTCGCCCGAAACCGCCGACATCCGCATTGCACAGTATGAATCCGGCGCAAGGATGCCGAAACACGCCTTGCTTTGTACGCTGGCGGAGGCGTTGGGCGTTTCGCCCTCGGCGCTGGACATTCCCCGTATCAAAAGCCGTGAGGAACTGAATCAGTTACTATTTGCGCTGGAGAAAGAATATGCGCTGACGGTCACGATTACGGAAACCAACGGAAGGAGCAAAACCGATGAAAACCTATGTGGTTACGATCACCGAAACAATGCAAAAGACGGTCGAGGTTGAAGCCGGTTCCCGTGAGGAAGCTGAGAGAATGGTTGAGCAAAGGTGGAACGACAGCGAATATGATCCCGGTCATCTTGTTAGGGTGGATTTTTCTGCAAGAGCCACTGAGCGCAGCCGTGACCATGAACGATGAAAGGAGTTTTCTATTATGGGTGAAGAAAAGAAAATCAAAGTAGTTCTGCTGGAACCGGGCAAGCTCGCCCGTGCGGTCGAGATCGATGCATCCCTTGACGGGATGCAGAAAACGGTGGGCGGTCTGATTGAGCCGTTCTATCCCTTTGAGGAGCAGGTCTGCATCGTCTGCAATGAAGAAAGCAAGATCAACGGGATGCGCCCGAACCGCAGCGTGAAGAACGACGAAGGCGTGATGGTGGATTTCATCTTCGGCCCTGCCTTTATCTGCGATTGCCGGGGCGAAAATCTGGATAGTCTTTCCGACGAGCAGATCGATCGCTACGGTAAGATGTTCCGCTATCCCGAACACCTTGCGAGGGTGAACGACACGCTGCTTGGCATCCCGTACCGCCCGCAGCCAGAGCAGGAGCGGTGACTTTATTTCGGTCGGTGGCAAAATGTTCGGCCTATGGGACGAACGCTATGCACTGTACCAGCAAGCATCGCCGTTGTGATACCACAACGGCACTTGTCAGGGAAATCCCTGAAACCCTTTCGTCCCCATCTGAATGACGGGCGATATTTTTATACCCGAAAGGAGGTCACAGCCGGTGAATGAACCCATGACCTTTTTGGACTTTTTCAGCGGTGTCGGCGGTTTCCGCAAGGGCTTTGAACTTTGCGGTATGGTCTGCAAAGGCCACTGTGAAATTGATAAATTCGCAGACCGCAGCTACCGTGCGATTCACGATATTAGGGAGGATGAATGGTATGGCGAGGACATCACCAAAACCGAGCCCGCCGATCTGCCGAGAGTCAACCTCTGGGCAGGCGGATTCCCGTGTCAGGACATTTCTGTATCTGGCCGGCAACGGGGGCTTGCAGGCAAGCGAAGCTCTCTCTTTTTTGAAATCGTTAGACTCCTCAAAGGCACGCCTGCCGAGGATCGACCCGAATGGCTTGTCCTTGAAAATGTTAAAAATCTGCTCTCCGTTAATCGAGGATGGGACTTTGCGACCGTTCTCCATTCGTTGGCCGAAATCGGCTATCATATCGAATACGGACTGCTTAATTCGCGCTTCCACGGCGTTCCGCAAAACCGGGAACGCATCTACCTTGTCGCTTATCGACATTTTAGAGCCGAGGGTGGACGAAAAGTATTTCCTGTCACCGCAGGCGACGGCAAGGCTCTTATACAACTGATCGGCGGCACGCAGGGTAAGCGGGTCTATGATCCTGCGGGCGTGAGCTGTACGCTGATGAGCGAGGGCGGCGGCTTTGCCGGACGCACGGGGATGTACTTCATCGACCTGTGCAAAGGCGAACCGAGGCTGACCGAGCACGCCCGCTGCATCAAAGCAAGGTATGACAGCGGCATCACCAACCACAGCGGCGACAAAAGCGGCGTTCTCTGCATGAGCGGCGAGTGCCTGGACCGTACCGAGGAAACAGCACTCATTCAGCTAAAGCGAGGTGCGCCGAAAATTTTGGAACAGGAGCACACCAAATGCCTGATCGCAGGCTATGACAAGATCGGGATCAGCAACCGGGGCGAAAGCTCCGGTATTTTTTATGGCTGCCGTGCCGTCCTCACCCCCGACCGGGAAAACAAGCGGCAGAACGGACGGCGCTTCAAGGCGTGCGGCGAACCGGCCTTTTGTCTGAACACGCAGGACAAGCACGGCGTTTATCTCTGCGCCTGCGATTCCTGCGAGTTTGCTTTGCGTATAAAAAATGCTACCGCTGCCGGATATGCGGAGGCCCACTGCGGCGACAGCATCAATCTGGCATTTCCCGACAGCAAGACCCGCCGAGGCCGTGTCAGCAAAGGCCATGCGCAGACGCTGGACACTTCCTGCAATCAGGGCGTGCCGCTCGGCTGCGGACGCATCCGTAAGCTGACACCCCGTGAGTGCTGGCGGCTGCAAGGATTTTCGGACGATATGTTTGACCGGGCGGCCGCCGTCAATTCTGACGCCCAGCTTTACAAGCAGGCGGGCAACGGCGTGACGCTCCCTGTTGTGTATGCGGTCGGCAAGCGGATCGTGGAAATTCAAAACGAATTAGATAAGGAGAGCCTATGAGAAAACGCAATATTCACATTCAATTCTGGCTGGATAAAAAGGAAGCCGAGGCATTTCAGAAGAAGGTCAAGAAAAGCGGTCTTTCCCGTGAAGTGTATCTTCGGCACTTGGTAAACGGTCTTGAACCGCAGGACGCCCCACCGCCCGACTATTACGCCATGATGCGGGAGCTGCACGGGATCGGCAACAACCTCAATCAAATCGTCGCAAAAGCCCATACCCTGAACGCACTGGATGTGCAGCGATACGACGAAAACTGCCGCAAGCTGGACGAGGCTATCAAAACGATCACCGCCGCAGTCATCCTGCCCCGCCCGATGAAGTGATGCTCCTATGGCGACGACATCAATCTGGCGTGTGAAAGGCTGGCTCGGCAAGGTGGTTGTATATGTAGAAAATCCAGATAAAACGACGAACCCGAAATTTTTTACCGATAAAGATATGGCCGAACAGGACGGACAGGAGCTTTCCGATGTTATCCGCTATGCGGTCAATTCCCGAAAAACGCAGAAAGCGGATAACGAGGACTGCGCAGTGGTTCATCGTTTTGCGTCGGGTATCAACTGCTCTCCTGCCACCGCCCGTGACGAAATGCTTGCCGTGAAAAAGCGGTTCGGCAAGGAGGACGGCACGGTGGCCTACCACGGCTATCAGTCCTTTGCCCCCGGCGAGGCTACCCCCGAAATGGCGCACGAAATCGGGATGAAGCTCGCCGCCCGTTTGTGGGGCGACCGTTATCAGGTGATTGTGGCGACCCACCTTGACAAAGAAAATCACCTGCATAATCATTTTGTGCTGAATACGGTGTCCTTTGTGGACGGAATCAAATACCACCGCACCAAAAAGGATTATCACGATATGCAGACTGTTTCCGATGAGCTTTGCCGTGAGTACCGTTTATCGGTGATTGAAAACCCACAGTACGGGAAAGCCAAGCAATACGGCGAATGGCGCGCCGAGCAGGAACAGCGCCCCACTTGGCGGGGACTAATACGCGCCGATATTGACGAAGCCATACGGCAGTCTATGACTGAACGGCAGTTTTTCGATAACCTGCGGAAGAAAGGTTATGAGGTCAAGATCGGCAAGGATATTTCTGTACGGCCGCCGGGCAAGGAACGCTTTGTAAGGCTGATACGGAATTTCGGTGAGGACTATTCCATTGAACAAATCCGCAGACGGATTCTGTCGCAGACACGAGCTGAAAAGAAACCGTCCGAACCGACCCGTCAAGTCATACGGATTCGCTTGTTCGGCAGCTTGAAAAAGACCCGCAAAATCACAGGGTTTCGGGCGCTGTATTTTCACTACTGCTACCTGCTGGGGATCTTCCCGAAAAACAAACCGAAACAAAATAGGCGGCGACTTCATTTTCTCTTGCGTGAGGATTTGCGAAAGCTGGACGACATCACCGCCGAAACAAGGCTGCTTGTGCGAAATCGTATTGATACCGCCGAACAGCTTTTTTCATACCGTGACGAGGCGCAAGACAAAATTGCCGCTCTGACCGCTGAGCGAAAACAGCTTTACAAATTGCAGCGGACGGCGGCAGTCAAAGCCGATCCCGAAAAGTCAGCGGAAATCAAAGACCGAATATCCGCATTGTCAAAAGAGCTTGCCACTCTGCGAAAGGAGGTGTCTTTATGTGACGATATAGCCGAACGCTCCGGCGTTATCAAAGAGAAAATCAAAGCCGTCCGAGAGGATGAGCATATCAAAGGAAAGGAGAAAACCGACCATGTACAATTCCGGTGACGCAGCGGAACAGATTGTAAGGATCAGTTTAGAGGGTACGGAAGTTGCCTTAAAGCTGACCGGCTCGGCGGCAAAGAATATCGCCGCCATGCTCTACGCCGTCTGGAAAAACCGAGATAAGAACAAGACCAAAGGCCACCAGCGGCTCTCTGCCATGCTCAAAAGCGGCAAAGAACTGAAAGTGTTCACTGTCAGCGAGGAGCATTTGAAACAGTTTGCGACCGAGGCCAAGCGGTACGGCGTTGTCTACTGCGCTCTGCGGGGTAAAGAGCGTTCCGCTGACGGTATGGTAGACATTATGGTGCGTGCCGAGGATGCGTCCAAAATCAACCGCATCGTGGAGCGCTTCAAGCTGGCGACGGTCGATACCGTTTCCATCAAGCGGGACATCGAGCAGTCCAAGGCGGACAAAGCCGCCCCGTCTGCCCCTGAGCAGGAAAAGCCCGACAAGGCGGCGGATGACCGCCTGCTGGATGACCTGCTGGGCGCACCCATTCAAAAGGAGGAACACGCATCCCCAAACCCTGCGGCGGCAAAGACGGAGAAATCCCGTCCGTCCGCGCCTACCTCCGAGAAGCAAAGCAGAACCGCCGAGGGTACTGCTAAATCTCCCGAAGAACGCCCCTCTGTCCGTGAGGAACTGCGGGAAATTCGGGAGAGCAGGCAGAAAGAGGCGGCAGAGCCGAGGCTTTCCGAACCCATCCCGGCGAAAGAGCCGAAAAAGCAGCCGACCACCACCCACAAGCAACCCTCCCAAAAGAAACCGAAGAAAGCAAAGGAGCGATGAACCATGAGCAATTTTGACGATATTTTTGAAGCTGCCCCGCAGACCGACGAATTTGACAAGGAGGCGTGGGCGGCAAAGAAAAAGGCGGAGCGTGACGAGGTTTATGCTCTGGCCGACACCACCGCCGAGGCGGTCTGCGCAGACGGCGGCAAGTTCCGTGACTATCTGGATGTGCAGGCGGCTTTCCGCAACTACTCTGCCACCAACGCCCTGTTGATCCTTGCCACGAAGCCGGATGCCCGCAGATTGGGCGATAAAGACTTCTGGCGGGATCAGGGCGTGTATATCAAGAGGCAGGAGTTCGGCCGCCCCATCAAGATCGTCGAGTCCAACGGCGAATATACCCGTGACGACGGCAGCATCGGCGTGTCTTACAACATCAAGCGAGTCTATGACATTTCGCAGACCACAGCCCGAACGAGAGCGCCGCAGGCGGTTTCCCATGACGCACGGGCACTGCTGAACGCCCTGATCTACAAGCGCCCTGCGCCGGTGCAGTCCGTGGACGAGCTGCCGAACGGCATGGAAGCCGTGTATGACTGTGAGCAGAACGCCGTTTTTGTACGCCGTGGCCTTTCGGCAAATGATCTGTTCTGCGGTCTGTCCAAAGCACTGGCGCAGGCGGAGCTTGCCCGGACCGGTGAGGAATACACCGAGGAAAATGCCGGTTTCAAGGCACAGTGCGTTTCCTATATCCTTGGCAAAGAGTTCGGTGTGGATGTGAGCGGCTATGCCTTTGAAGCTCCTGCCGACTTCCTGCGTACCGATGACCCGCAGACGATCCGTGCCGAGCTGACCGACATCCGGGACACCGCCTATGATATTTCCACAAGGATGATGCGGTCGCTGGAACAGAGCAAAGCACCCCGCCTGAGCGAACAGGAGCGATGACCATGGGAAAACAGGAAAAACGGGTATTGACCCTTGACCGCTATGAGCACGGCGTTGTGGTCAATGCCCTCAATGAAATGCGGAACGATCTGCTGGAGAAAGAACGCCCCACCGACATTGTTGACGAAGTTCTTTTGAAGGTGATCGATGCCCCCGCAAAGAAGGTGCGGATTTTCGGGGGCCCCGAAAAGTCCGAGGACTTTTTGGGGAGAGGAGGAGCAACGGAGCGTGCGAGCTTTTGCCCCGATGGGGCAAAACGAGCAGAGCGAAGTTTGCGACGACGAGATGAAGCGAGAGAATAACCCTATCATTCTCTGCCTGTTCGGTATTCTCCCCGTGGTGTGGCTGGGGCTGCTGATCGCCCCAGCCGCCCACGGCGGCCTGCCGGAGATCCTCGCCCGGCTTCCTGCGGTGATGAACGACCCGTTTCATATCGAGCTTTGCGGGGACAGCCTGAAAACTGTCCTCGTTCTGCTTTGTGCCTACGGGCTTGCGGTGGGTGTCATTCTGTCATCCCGCCGCAATTACCGCCGGGGTGAGGAACATGGTTCGGCCAAGTGGGGCTCGGCCCGAACCGTCAACCGAAAATACCGGGCAGCCGCGCCGGAGGCCAACAAGATCTTCACGCAGAATGTCCGTATGGGTTTGGACGGGCGGAAACACCGCCGCAACCTCAACACGGTCGTTGTCGGCGGCAGCGGCGCAGGCAAAACGAGATTTTACGCAAAACCGAATCTCTGCCAAGCCAACACGAGCTTTACTGTGCTGGACCCAAAGGGCGAGCTGCTGCGCAGCACGGGACACCTGCTGCGGCAAAAGGGTTATGAGGTGCGGGTGCTGGATCTGCTGAACATGGAGAAAAGCCACTGCTATAATCCGTTTGTCTATCTGCGGGACGATAACGATGTGCAGCGGCTTGTGACCAATCTGTTCAAAAGCACCACGCCGAAAGGCAGTCAGTCCAATGATCCCTTTTGGGACACGGCTGCGTCTATGCTCCTGCTGGCTCTCATTTTCTATCTGAAATACGAAGCGCCGCCCGACGAGCAAAACTTTCCAATGGTCATGGAAATGCTGCGTGCGGCGGATGTCAGAGAGGATATGGACGAATACACCTCGCCGCTGGACGAGCTGTTTGAGCGGTTGGAGATGCGGGAGCCCGACCATATCGCCGTGAAGTATTACAAGGACTACCACTCCGGCAGTGCTAAAACGCTGAAATCCATTCAAATCACGCTGGCGGCGAGGCTCGAAAAATTCAACCTGTCCTCGCTGGCGGCGTTGACTGCTACGGATGAGCTGAATCTGCCGTCCCTCGGAGAGAAGAAAGTGGCGCTCTTTGCCCTGATTCCCGACAATGACACCAGCTTTAACTTTTTGGCCAGCATCCTTTATACCCAGCTTTTTCAGCAGCTATTTTATCTGGCCGACTACAAATACGGCGGCAGCCTGCCTGTCCCCGTTCATTTTTTAATGGACGAGTTCAGCAATGTCAGCCTGCCGGAGGACTTCTCCAAGATCCTTGCGGTCATGCGCTCCCGCAATGTGTATGTGTCGATCATTCTGCAAAATGTAGCGGCACTCAAAGCGCTGTTTGAAAAGGAATGGGAGTCGATCCTCGGCAACTGCGATGAGTTCCTTTACCTCGGCGGCAACGAAACTTCGACCCACAAGCTGATCTCGGAATCCTATCTCGGCAAATCCACCATCGACACCAACACCTACGGCAAATCCTCTGGGCGCAACGGCAATTACAGCACGAACTATCAGATCAGCGGCAGAGAGCTTCTGACGCCGGACGAGGTGCGTATGCTGGACAACCGTTACGCTCTTTTGTTTATCCGTGGTGAGCGTCCTGTAATGGATGAAAAATACGACATTCTGAAACACCCGAACATTGCGCTGACCGAGGACGGCGGTGCAGCCCCCTATCAACACGGTGGGACGGAAAATGCCGTTGCAACGCTCTCGTTTGCAGGCGCTGCCGCCGAAACCATATCTGCACCAAACGAACCCATACCCGATTATGAGCTTCTTTCCGACGAGGATATAGAAGCTCTTTTTTAATGTAAGGAGGATGAACCTATGAAGAACACCAAAAAGACCGCAAACAAGCTGCCTGTGCCCGGCAAGGTCAGAAAGGGCTTCCGTTTCTACTGCGCCGCCGTACTGTCGGTTGCCCTTGTGCTCGGCTGCTCCGTCACGGCCTTCGCTGCCAATGACCCGATCGCCGCCGTGAACAACCTGAGCGATTTCATTTTCGGTCTGATCCGTGCGGTCGGACTGATCCTGCTCGGCTGGGGCATCGTGCAGGTGGGACTTTCGTTCCAGTCCCACGATCCCAGCCAGCGCAGCAACGGCTTTCTCACGCTTGCGGGCGGCATTGTCATCACTTTTGCCAAAGAGATCCTGAACCTGATCACGGGCTGAAAGGAGGCCGCAGATGGAAAAGTGTGAGTGCTATATCCACTCTCTGAAACAGGGAGAAACCCATGTGCTCGGTGAGGCGACGATCCTCAAACGCATAGGGGACAACGACTACCTTGCCGAATACAACGGCGTAAAATGCCACGCCATATTCAATCCCTTTGCCGGGCGCTACTTTGTAGACGATGTGTACGGCGTGATCCGCAGTTCACCCGACCGAGGCAGCAGATAAATGATACGGCGCACGGGGCAGGTCGCTTCGGCCTGCCCCTATTTGCCGGAAAGGAGGAAGCTGTGAAGAAATACAGCATTATTTACGCCGATCCGCCTTGGCGGTACAAGGTCTATTCTAAAAAAGGGCTTGGGCGCTCCGCCGAATCCCACTACCCGACAATGGAGCTGGAAGATATACGGGCGCTGCCGGTCAGCACACTTGCCGCCGATGACTGCGTATTGTTTCTATGGACAACGATCCCGCTGCTGCACGACTGCTTTTCGGTCATGCGTTCGTGGGGCTTTTCGTATAAGACGGTGGCTTTCGTGTGGATCAAGCAGAACCGCAAGTCCGACAGCCTGTTTTGGGGTATGGGACACTGGACGAGAGCCAATGCGGAGTTCTGTATGCTTGCCACCAAAGGCCACCCGAAACGCCGCTCTGCCGGGGTGCATCAAGTCATCCTCTCCCACATCGAGGAACACAGCAAAAAGCCGGAAGAAGCAAGACGGCGCATTGTTGAGCTGATGGGCGATCTGCCACGCATTGAACTGTTCGCCCGTCAGAAAGCGGACGGATGGGATGCTTGGGGCAACGAGGTCGCCTGTGATGTTGCGCTGACGGGAGGTGAGCCGAATGTCGGATAACTGGGTCGTACAGAATCTCGAAAACGCACTCGAAACTTGGAACGAAAAGCTGGCAGAGATCTGGCAGCTCATTACGCAGTCGCCAGAGCAATTCAAGGGCGGCACGATCTGGAATGTGATCGTCGGCATCCACGGTGCGGTGCAGGCTATCGGGCTTGCGCTGCTCGTTTTGTTCTTTGTGGTGGGCGTGATGAAAACCTGCGGCAGCTTTGCGGGACTGAAGCGGCCGGAACACGCCCTGAAAGTGTTCATCCGCTTCGTCCTTGCCAAAGCCGCCGTCACATACGGCATGGAGCTGATGATTTCCCTGTTCAATATCGTGCAGGGGCTGATCTCTACCATCATGAACGCCGCAGGCTTCGGCACAGCGCAGGAAACCGTGCTGCCCGCCGAGATCGTGACTGCTGTGGAGGACTGCGGCTTTTTTGAAAGCATCCCATTGTGGGCAGTGACCTTGATCGGCGGGCTGTTCATTACGGTCTTGTCGTTTATCATGATCATGACCGTGTACGGCAGATTTTTCAAACTCTATCTTTACACGGCCATTGCACCGGTCCCGCTTTCGGCCTTTGCGGGCGAGCCGTCGCAGAACATCGGCAAGAGTTTCATCAAGAGTTATGCCGCCGTCTGCTTGGAGGGGGCAATTATCGTTCTGGCGTGCATCATCTTCTCCCTGTTTGCATCCAGCCCGCCCGTCGTCGATCCCGATGCGGCGGCGGTGACACAGGTGTGGTCGTATGTGGGCGAGTTGGTTTTCAATATGCTGGTGCTCGTCGGCGCAGTCAAAATGGCCGACCGTGTTGTGCGTGAAATGATGGGACTGTAAAGGAGGAAGAAATTTGGAAGTAAAAATCAATCGGGAGATTCGCAACTATACGGAATCCATGTTTTTCGGGCTGTCCATGCGGCAGTTCGTTTTTTCTGTCTTGGCGATCCTCGTCGCCGTGGGGCTGTACTTTTTGCTGAAACCCCATTTCGGGACGGAAACCGTCAGTTGGATGTGCATTCTCGGTGCCGCACCCTTTGCGGCGCTGGGCTTTATCACTTATCACGGCATGACCGCCGAGCAATTTCTCTGGGCGTGGCTGCGCTCGGAGCTGTTAGAGCCGAAAGAGCTTCGCTTTGAGGCATCGAACCTCTACTATGAAGCACTCAAAGACAAATTGGAGGGAGGAAAATCATGATCAAAACGCTGAAAAACCTGTTAAAACAGGACAAGGAGCGATACACCGTGCCCCGCAAGGTGCAGGATGTGATCCCTATCCGCCGCATCTGGAAGGATGGTATTTTTCAAGTGGGCGGTCGCTTTTCCAAGACCTATCAGTTTACCGACATCAACTACCTTGTGGCAAGCCGCGAGGACAAGGAGCAGATGTTCCTTGCCTATTCGGAGCTATTGAACAGTCTGGATTCCGGAGCGACAACGAAGATCACCATCAACAACCGCAGGCTGAACCGGGCGAATTTTGAGCAGTCGATCTTGATGCCCATGCAGGGCGACGCCTGCGATGTGTACCGCCGGGAATACAATCAAATGCTGCTTAATAAGGCCACCGGCGCCAACGGCATCATTCAGGAGAAGTATATCACGGTGTCGGTCTGCAAGAAAGACATCGAAGAAGCCCGCACCTACTTTGCCCGGATCGGCGCCGACCTGATCGCTCATTTCGCCGCCCTCGGCTCCAAGTGTACCGAGCTGGACGCCGCCGAAAAGCTGCGGGTGCTCCACGATTTCTACCGTCAGGGTGAAGAAGCGGCCTTTCACTTTGACCCGCAGGATATGATGCACAAGGGGCATGATTTCAAGGACTATATCTGCCCCGACTCTTTGGAGAAAAGCAGCGACTGTCTGAAGCTGGGCGAAAAATACTGCAGGGTCTTGTTTCTGAAAGACTACGCTTCGTATATCAAAGACAGTATGGTCACGGAGCTGACCGATTTCAACCGAAATATGATGCTGTCGATCGATGTTGTGCCGATCCCCACCGACGAGGCCGTGCGGGAGGTGGAAAACCGCCTGCTCGGTATCGAAACCAATATCACCAACTGGCAGCGCAGACAGAACGCCAACAACAATTTCTCTGCCGTCGTCCCCTATGATATGGAGCTCCAGCGCAAGGAAAGCAAGGAGTTTCTGGACGACCTGACCACGAGGGATCAGCGGATGATGCTGGCAGTCATTACGATGGTCATTACCGCCGACGACAAAAAGCAGCTCGACAGCGACACAGAAACGGTGCTTGCCGTGGCCCGAAAGCATATGTGCCAGCTTGCTGTGCTGAAATTTCAGCAGTTCGACGGGCTGAACACCGTTCTTCCCATCGGCGCACGGAGGATCAATGCGTTCCGCACCCTCACCACCGAGAGCCTTGCGGTATTCATGCCCTTCAAGGTGCAGGAGGTGCAGGACAAGGGCGGCATTTACTTCGGGGAGAACGCCATCTCCCACAACCTCATCATGTGCAACAAGGCAAATCTTCTGAACCAATCGGCGTTTCTGTTGGGCGTGCCCGGTTCGGGCAAATCGTTCAGTGCCAAGGAGTTGATCGCTTTCCTCATTCTCAACACCGCCGATGATGTGTTGATCTGCGATCCGGAAAACGAATTTGGTGCGCTGGCGGCAGCTTTGGGTAAGGAAACGGCAACCGTCATTCATATGGCGGCGGGCGGCAAGGATCGCTTGAACGCCATGTATATGGTGGACGGCTACGGCGAGAAGAACCCCATCGTAGAGAAGTCACAGTTCATCATGTCCCTTGTGGAGCAGATCGACAAGGCCGGTGTCGGCCCGCAGCAGAAATCCATCATCGACCGCTGCACGGCGCTGGTGTATCAGGACACCGAGCGAACGGGCAAACCCGCTACGCTCTGCGACCTGCGAAACAAGCTGCTGGAACAGCCCGAAGAAAAGGCAAAAGAAATCGCCTTGTCGCTGGAGCTGTTCACCACCGGCTCACTGGATATTTTCGGCCACGAAAGCACCGTCGATCTCGACAAGCGCATCGTCGTATTCGATATTCACGGCCTTGGCGAGCAGTTGAAGCCGACGGGACTGCTGGTGATCACCGACACCATCCTCAACCGTGTCACCCTCAACTGGAAGAAGGGCAAGCGCACCCACATCTTCATCGACGAATTTCATGTCGTTTTTGAAAACGAGCAGAGCGGCATTTTCTTCAACTCTGCATGGCGGCAGTTCCGTAAGCGCAATGGCTATCCCACCGCCATCACGCAGAATGTGGAATACCTGTTGGATTCCGTGCAGGCGAGCACCATGCTCTCAAACTCCGAGTTTGTGGTCATGCTCAATCAGGCGTTCTCCGACCGTGCCAAGCTCTCGAAGCTTCTGAATATCTCCGATGAGCAGATGAGCTATGTCACCAATGCCGACGCAGGCTGCGGGCTGATTAAGTACGGCTCGGCGCTGGTGCCGTTTATCAACCGTTTTCCCAAGGATACCGAGCTTTACCGCTTGATGACGACGCGCCCCGGCGAGGGTGTGTTCGGCAGCGGAAATGCACCTTAAAGGAGGCCATATATGAAAAGCAAATATCTGATGATCGGGGCGGCCGTATGTGCCGCCCTTTTCCTTTTCTCCGGCGTTATGCTCTGTCGGCAGTATGCGGACGAAAAGCAGAGCGCCGAAGCCTTTGAACAGGTTGCCGCACTGGTGGAAACCGAGCCGGCTTCCGCTGACACACCGCAGGAAACCGCGCATCTGCCGGAGCTGACGGCATTTGAAAAGTACCGGGCGGTGCAGGAGCAGAACAGTGATTTTGTGGGCTGGCTCTCCATCCCCGGCACGAACATTGACTATCCCGTGATGCAGACCGTGGACAATCCAAATTTCTATCTGAAACGGAGCTTTGACAAGCAGTACAGCGACTACGGCGTGCCCTATGTGCAGGAAAACTGCGACCTTGCGCTGTCCGACAACTGCGTGATCTATGGCCATCACATGAACAACGGAACGATGTTTGCCGGCCTCTGCAAATACGAAAGCGAGGACTTTTATCAGGAGCACAAAATCATCTGCTTTGATACGCTGTCCAGCTTTGGTGAATATGAGATCGTGGCGGTGTTCAAGACTGTTGCCTATTCCGAGCAGGGCTTCAAGTATTATCACTTCACCCGTGCGGAGTCGGCGGAGGACTTTGATGATTATATCGCCCAATGCAAGGCACTTTCTCTTTATGACACCGGCGTAACGGCAGAATACGGCGACAGACTGATCACGCTCTCCACCTGCGAATACAGCCGCAAAAACGGGCGCATGGTCGTTGTTGCCAAGCGGATCGCCTTACCCTCTGCGGAGGTGGGCAACGATGCCTGACATCAAAACGAGAGATGTGGTCAAGGGAACGGTAAAGGTGATCGACAAGTCGGCGGTGGCCGCCGAGCGGATAAAGGATGCCTATGTCCGCACCAAGGACAAGGCGGAGCACAGCGTTTTTGCGGCAGAATCCTCTCCCGAAGAATATGCCGCCGACCGCACTTTGACCGGGACGGAAACGGCGGCGCACGAAGTTGCCCACGGGCTGGATAAGGCCGGCCGCAAGGGTGTAAAAACCACCAAGGAGAATATCTCCAAGGCAAAGGAATATTTTCAGCGGAGAAAGGCCGACTTACCGAAAAAGCAGGCACAGAACACCATGAGGCAGGTGCGCCGCTCTGCCGATGCCACGCAAAAGACGATCAAGACGGTAGACCGTAGCGGTAAGACCATCAAGCAGACGGCAAAATCCACGGGCAAAGCGGCAGTCAAGACCACGCAGAAAACCATCAAGACCACCGAGCAGACCGCCCGGACGACCATAAAAACGACGCAGGCTGCGGCAAAAACGGCACAGAAAACCGCACAGGCCACGGCAAAAGCTGCCAAAACTGCGGCGCAGACTGCCCGTGCAGCGGCAAAGGCAACTGCGGCAGGCATCAAGGCAGCGGTCAAAGCTGCCGCTGCTGCCGTCAAAGCCATCATTGCCGGAACAAAAGCGCTGATTGCCGCCATCGCTGCGGGCGGTTGGATCGCCGTTGTCGTAATTATCGTCATCTGTCTGATCGGGCTAATCATCGGCTCTTGCTTCGGCATCTTTTTCTCCGGCGAGGACAGCGGCACGGGACAGACCATGCGACAGGCCGTGCAGGAGATCAATGCCGACTATCAATCACAGATCGACACCACAAGGGCAAACATCACCTATGACGAGCTGGAAATGTCCGGCTCCCGTGCAGTGTGGCCGGAGGTGCTGGCGGTGTATGCGGTGAAAACTACCACCGACCCCGATGATCCGCAGGAGGTCGCCACGGTGGACAATGCCAAGAAAGCCATCCTCAAAGATATTTTCTGGCGGATGAACGAGCTATCTTCCCGCACCGAGAGCAAGACCGAAGAAGTCATTACCGAAACCGACGACGGCCACGGGAACATCGTGGAAACTACAACGACGGTCACACGCACCTATCTTTATATCACGGTCAGTCACAAGACCGCCGAGGAAATGGCAGACCTTTTCAATTTCAACGCTGACCAGCGACAGCAGCTTTCTGAACTGCTTGCCGAGGAAAACCGCAGTATGTGGTCTGCTGTCCTCTATGGTATTTATTTCGGGGATGATTCCATCGTCACGGTGGTCTTGTCGCAGATCGGCAATGTGGGCGGTCAGCCCTATTGGTCGTGGTATGGATTTGAAAGCCGTGTAGAATGGTGCGCCTGCTTTGTTTCGTGGTGTGCCAATGAGTGCGGCTATATCGACGGCGGCGTTATCCCGAAGTTTGCGGGCTGCGTCAACGGTGTCCAGTGGTTCAAAGACCGTGGACAATGGCAGGACGGCAGCTTTGAACCATCTGCCGGTCAGATCATTTTCTTTGATTGGGACAACAAAGGCAGCTCCGGCCCGCAAGATGGGCAGTCCGATCATGTCGGCATCGTGGAGAAATGCGAAAACGGCATTGTCTACACCATCGAGGGCAATTCCGGCGATAGCTGCCGACAGAACCAATATCCCGTAGGGTATTATGAGATCCTTGGGTATGGAATACCAGCCTTTTAATTAGGCCTATAAAAAGGAGCAAATGGCATAGACCAAAGATGCCATTTGCTCCTTTTGCATGTTACATACCGAATGGGCGGAAAAATCATTAGATGTGTTCAGCTACGATTTTTCCGTTCTTCTTGCATGGGAAATTGAACGATATGATAGAATTTCTTACTTTCGGGGTCAAAACGCATCGTTGCAACGCCGTGATATCGGGCTACTATACGTCCAATGCTCTTCAGCCCCACACCATGAATTCCGGGATTGCGCTTTTTCGTTCGAAACAAGCCCTCATGATCCGGCACAGGTGGTGTGTCGCAGGAATTGACAACTGAAACGATCACAACCTGTTGGTCCTCATTTTTCTTTACGGATAGCTCTATCGTCCGTTCTGCAGAGAAGCTCGCCGCCTCGAACGCATTCGTCAGCAGGTTACCGTAAAAGGTCGTAATACTTGGGGCATCCATAAACGAAAGACAATTATCCCGGATATCACATTGAAAGGTTATTTGGGGGCTTTTACATTTATCCCGAAATTGCTGCAGCATGAAATTAAGTATGGGGTCAGAACATAGTTTTACCTGCTGATCAGGCAGTACATCATCCACGAGTTTTGTAATATACTCGGATATCCCCGGAGCGTTGAAATCGTTTGCCAAGCCGTGAATAGTATTTAGATGTCTTTTGATATCGTGTATGAGAATGCGCTGGTTTTCGGACTGCTTTTGCAGATCCTGATAATATGCAGCATCTGCTTCTTCTTTTTGAATACTCAAATTCATAGCCAGCTGTTCAGCGTGCATTCGCTGCAAATGGTTGTATATGACCATAAAAATCAGATTGACGATCAGCAAGGTCAACACAATGATTATCATGAGAAGTTCTACCGGCTTTGTCATCTCTGCGCGTACCCCGATATATACCACTACTGCTGAGACAATGACAGAAAAGATCGGTAATATGCAAAGCAATCCCATAAACGCAGGCTCTTCCTGAGCCTGTCGGTTCGGAGCCCAGAGTTTTGCAGCAATGACTGTTATCGAAAAATAAAGCATTTTGCTGATCACAGCCATGACGATCATGATGGCCAAACTATCTGCATAGGCGCCAAAACGGAACCCAAACAAGCTGATGATCCATGCTGCGATAATTTCTGTAATAGCCATGATCGAGGTCAGAAAAGCAGAATGCAATATGGCAGATCTCAGCTTGCATTCGTAATTCATCCATAGCAGCAGTAAATTAGAAAGGAAAAATGCTGCGCCATTCAAAACAACGCTGTTAAACCATGTAATACCAAACAAAAGAAGATAGGCAACCGCACATGTGATGCCAATTCTAAGACCGGACGATTTTCTACAAAACAGAGCATCAAAATACAGCCACGCAATGGTCGCTTCTGCAATATATAACACGCCATAGCAAATATACTCCGCCATCATTTCACACTTTCCATATACCACAAATATGTGTCCTTGAATGCAACATACCTTCTCTTTGTTAAATAAGCAATCATCTCTCTGCCCCGATATTTCAGCAGAATCGTATCTTTGCGAATGGAATTGACAAAGTGCAGATTGACGATATAGCTCCGGTGCGTCATATAAAAGCATGGCAAGGCCAGAGTTTGCCGCCAATACTCCATATTCTGTGTACTTTGCAGAGCTCCATCTATCGTATGAACTAAAACTTTTCTCTGTGTCGCTTCAACGCAAATGATCTCTTCCGCACGACGAACGAATACTCCCTCATTCGTTATAATGGGGAACTCGCGGCTTTCCATATTGTACTGGTAAACTGCATCTTTCAGATTGCGAAACAGCCGATTTTTATCAATCGGTTTTGACAAATACCGAAACACCTGAAATCTCATGGCTTCGTCCAAATAATCCGGATAAGAGGTCACGATGAATATTTTTATATTTGGATTCAATTCTTTCAGCTTTGCACCAACATGGATCCCGCTAACGCCGGGCATTTCAACATCTAAAAATGCGATATCCGCGCGAACTTTGGCATTTAACAGAGCATCTCCGCTGGAGTAATAGGCGAATTCCACTTTCTTTCCTCCCAGCTGTGCAAAAAACTCTGACACATATGACAGGAGCTGCTCGATGACCATGGGGTCATCATCACAAAAAATAATACGCACAATAATACCCCTACCTTTTTAAGAGTAGGGGTATTATAGCATATCTAAAAGTAATTGTCACTATTCCATCGGTCAGACGATCTTCTAACCATGATTTGAACGATCGCCAATATAAGGTCGAGGTCATTCTCAGAACATAGTCTCAATCCATCGGTTATATTTTGTGGAATATTGTTTGAGTGCATATTTCCCATCAAAAGGTAATCAGGTGTTACATGCAGAGCGTTACATATGCTGACCAATATTTCGAGGCTGGGTCGTTCTTTCCCACGCTCAATGCTTGATAAGTAATTATTAGATATTCCCACTGTTTCAGCCAGATTTGTTTGCTTGATGCCAGCGTGTATACGCCGTTGAGCAATTCGGTTCCCTATCTCAACGTAGTTCAATTCCACTAGAATCACCTGCCCTCATAAATCCTACCAATAGCATCGCTTAAACTCAACAATCTATTCCAGAATTATTCTGTATTGGATGTAGTTGTACAAATAAAATGCAAATTTGATTTATGCAGCAAAGAATTTTTCTGTTTTAGTTATATATCCTGTGCCTATTTATTGAGCGTATATACGTTTTTGAGTGAATTCTGTCGTTTCGTGTATAATGTCTTTCATTTAATTCAAATTTACACTACAATACATTTGCGGGTAATCTGCAAAAAAATTTCTGGAGGGTTTTATATGAAAAGAACTACTCGAAACAACATGCTGCTGGGAAAAACAGCATCTCTTCTCTCTGCTGTCCTGTGCGCAGTCCTATTTGTCTGTGCAAATACTAACTCCTGTTTTATGATTCACCAGCCTCAAGCGCCCGATGAGCTGCGCAAATTCAGCAAACTCAAATGATCAATCGGCTTTCTGAGCGCGTCGTAAGTTGGCTTAGAAGGGAAGGCTGTGTTGAAGCCTCCGAAGTACCGCTGTTTCGCTATGCAGCTTACAGTTTTATATGGGGGCTGCTTCCTTTTATCATAGTTACTGTATGGGGGATTATTTTCAACGCGCTACTCGAAAGCACTCTATTAATTCTTCCGTTTATGCTGATTCGCAAGTTTAGCGGCGGATATCATCTCTCCAACCCCGGTATTTGCTTTGCCACGTCAACTATCCTTTTGGGATTTGCCGTATGGGGATTAACTGTGATCAATAGCACTACCTCATCAACGGGACTATCTGTTGCAGTTTTTCTATCAGTAGTTATTATTTGCGTGTTTAGTCCTATCGATTCTGAAGCCAGGCGCTTATCAGAGAAGGAAATTCGAGTATTTGGGAGGTGGGCCAGAGTTATTGCAATAGCAATGCTAATTGTGTACATTATTTTTCTGGTTTTCAAGCAGAACTATATTGCCTTTCCTATCGGATTTGGGATAGTTTTACCAGCTTGTTTGCAAATGCCTGTATTGATCAAGCGGTTATTTGCAAATACACAAAAAAAGCATGACCAAAAGGGCCCATAAATTGTCGTTTCGTGCATCTTCTCTTGAATTCTCATAATTCAAAAAGTAAGATGTACTAAACGGCCGACTCGATAGTGTATAGCAGGAAAAATAGACTATCCGAACTATTTGGCTCGAGGCATAGTCGTTTCTCGTTAACAAACGCATGGCCAGCGTTTGCTATAGTCCGATGCCCACGATCGCCATGTGGTGCCATTGCCGATCGTCTTGTGAAAGGACAAATACATTAACTGTATGTTGATTGCAGTTGGGGCAGAAAGTAATCAGCAAATACACCAAATACTAAATAGGAGGAGCTACGCATGAAAAAGGTTATTTCTCTTGTTATGGCCATTGCACTGGTTATGTGCCTTGCCATCCCCACTTTTGCGGCACAGCCTGATACTGTTGCGCCCCAGGCATGCAGTCACACTTGGGGGGCCGCTACTACGTCTACATCGTGGGCTAAGTACAACGACTCGCAATGCAAAAAAACCGTCGTGGTGACAAGAGTATGTACTAAATGCGCGAAAGTCACGCAAACGTCTACCGTCAGCTATCCCTATCATGGTGAAACTTTGAGTCGTGCAAGTTGTGATGGCACTACTCAGACGCATGTTTACAACTGCCCCAATTGCGGTGCATATCGGTATACGAAGTGGATCGCATGTCCCGGTGCAGGTAAGAACCACAAAAATGGCTGTCAGTGGCTGCCTATCTAAACTCTTAGTAAGTTTGGTATAGTCAATCCAACCATTAAGCAACAATCTTAAAATGTTGCCACACCACCCCAGGTGCGGCAACATTTGATATTACGAAAAGGGGGATAGAACTATGAATATTTTCCTCAAGCAGGCAACAAGAAGGCCGCTCTTTACCACATTGCTGGTATTACTGCTCAGTTTCTCTGTTCTGCTATCCTGCATCGGTTATTCCGCGTGGGAAAGCGCCAAAACACAGAAAAGTGAGATTTCAAATGGTTACACAACGATTGCAATCCCGATAGAGCCTGATCTAAGCAACCTGTCACCAGAGGAGATCGCCACCGCATTGCAGAATCGTGTATTTGCAGACAACGCAGCGCAGGAGGCTCCCCAAATCACCATGGTTGACCGTCGCTGCCTGCTTTCTGCTCATATAGCGGGCAGTAGATCCCTCTCTTCCAGCAGCATCGACCCATCTGAATATAATACTGCATTTGATGGAGAATGTTATTCTCTTGCTGTATTTGCACTGCGCTGCAGCGGCATCCGGGAGCAGCCAACGGAAGGTATGTTTCTGTATGATGCAACATTCAGCGTTGAGGAAATCGTCTGCTTGTCAGACGCATATAATACGTTCCCCAGACCTGATTCGGTACATATCTACAGCGATGTACGCGAATCAAATGGGGCAGTACCATTTGAAAAAGGTAAAACCTATCTTGTGTTCGGCCAATACCAAGATTATCGTGTCGTTCGGTCTGCCGATGGGTATGATCAGGTAAAAAATGAGAATCGCTACATTGTTCCGTTCCCTGAGATCAACAGCAATTTCTATGGCGAGCCCAGCAGTCTTGAACTTGGCAGTTATAATGGGCTGGACTACCATTTCCCTGTGGTAGGACAACTTCCTTGGGTCTGTGAATATACAGGATCGGTGACAGATTATCTAAACAGCGATGCAGCTTCGACTTGGCGGGAAGATATTGTACCGCTTTGCCAGCTTAACTATGAGTCTGCGGCAGTGATACTGACCGATCGGGCGGAGAGTATGTATTCTTTTAATACCGGTGATGAGGCTTTGTTATCCGGACGCTTCTTTACAGATGAAGAGTACATAAACGGTGATGATGTGTGTGTCATCAGTGCAGCCTATGCCGAACAAAACGGCCTCCGGCTGGGGGATATGATTCAGCTTGATTACTATGATTCCGGATTTGGGGAATACAACAACGGTGCGACGGCGAATTCTATGCTTGCAGCGGAAGATCCGGGCCCTTATCGTCAACGATACTATATGTCTCTCGATGATGCGATCGGTGTATGCAAAAATTATACCGTTATTGGCATTTATACTGGCGCTCGATTCGCATTTGGCGCATATCAGCTTAATGCGGACACGATTTTGGTTCCCAAAGCATCTGTTCCTAATGCGCAGAATTATGAAACACGGGCAAATTCCTTACTGAACACTTTTGTCCTGAAAAATGGCTCTGCAAAAGAATTTGAAAAGTACATGGAGCAGCAGAACCTCGCTGGACAATTTCTCTATTTCGATCAGGACTTTTCTTCTATGCAGGAATCACTGGATGCACTTGAAACCAATGCCATGCGCCTGATGATGGTCGGCATCGGAGTATTCCTGCTTACTTCCGCACTGTTTTTGTTTCTGAATTTCCGCAGAATGAACTTGACGATCCGTGGTGTTCGCCTCTTGGGCAGGTCATCCAAGGCAGTATTCCGGGAAATCATCATGGCACTTATTCCTTTGGAAACCCTTGCAGTCTTGTTTGGCACATGTGCTGCAATTGCGCTATTTGATGTTGTTACACGGAATCTGCTTTCGAGCGCTCTTACGCTCCGACCGGAGGCAATGGCGGTTTCTGCTGTTACTGCATTTGTATTTCTCATGGTTTCTACTATGATCAGCACGGCGATCTTTGCGAACCGCAAGCTGATGAAAGCAAAATAAGGCTTGCCTTGAAAGGAGCATAATTGTCTATGTCTCAAAAAAACGGTCACGCTCTTGAAAGTGTAACACTGACTGCCATGCTCCGCCGATGGACATCAAGTCTGCTCCTTATTGCGGTTGCCGCCGCAGGGGCTCTTTCTGCAATGATCTTACAGAATTTAACTATCCGTCAGGAGAATGCTTTATGCAACACGATTGAGAATACCACAATTTCCTGCACCGTAACAAATGCAAAAGGGACTGATTCCGGCAACCTACAGATGCTTTCGGCTTTTGTAGAGATGTTGGAGGGGAAACGACGGTTGCGGGAATGCTATTTGGACGATTATGTAAAAAACGTGCGGGCAAAAGCGAAAATGTCATTGGAGAAACCGGAAGGCGCAACACTCAGCAGGATTCTCTCGATCGATTCCGATCCCGCTCTTTCTCAAGCAGAAGGGGTCTATATCCAATTTTTTGAAGACTGGGAGGAAGGAGTTCTGCGCGGGCAAGAACAAGTATGCCTGATTTCATCTGACTTGGTCACCGATGGCGAATACATTACCGTTGCCGCCGATATGGGCGAATCTGCACGATTGCGAATCATAGGGACTGTTACAAACGGCCCGAGCAATGAAATATATTGTCCCTATTTCATGTCATGGAGTGAAGGCGTTTCCGTTGCTTTTCTGACGGACAGCTGTTCTTTCGATATCCGAAACAATCAAAAGCTGGAAGAAAGCAAATCGTATATTTACGAGTGGTTTGTTCGCCCGGATCTCAGCAATCAAATGGATGGTCTTACTTTTGGTGTTTTAATCCACGATGAGACCTATCAGAAAAATATAGAGGAGATTCAGGCGAACCTTTCCATGCTGCATCTGTTGCTGCCGGTTTTGATCATTGTATGCGGCGGCATCGGCTTTTTCGCAAGTTTTCTGGCAACTCGCGGCAGGACAAAAGAGTTTGCTGTCATGCGCTGCCTCGGCATGAAACAATGTAAAATTTTTGGATTGGTCATGGGAGAACTTTCTATTCTCGCTTTTACAGGTGCATTCTTCGGTATAGCTGGTGGCATTCTTCTGGAAGGCGAAATACAGACAAGTGCATTGCTTCATGCTGCGCTGATGACAGGTATATTTTTACTCGGTTCCGCGGTTGCAGCACTTCGGATCACAAGCATAAATGTTATGAATCTCATGAAGGTGGAGGATTGAATATGAATATCCTGACTTCCAAACAAGTTACATACGAATATAGAAATGCAGTCCAGACAGTAAGGGCTGTGAATGGTGTCAGTTGCACTTTTCAACAGGGGCATGTTTATGCCATTGTAGGGCCTTCCGGCAGCGGGAAGACTACATTTCTATCGTTGCTTGCAGGACTGGATGTGCCGACCTCCGGCACGATCGAATTAGACGGAGAATCCACGGCGAAAATGAACCGTGATTCTTACCGGCTGAACCATGTGTCCGTGATTTACCAGAATTTCAACTTGTTTCAACACCTGACCGTGTTGGAGAACGCCGCCTATCCCCTGTATGTCCGCAAAATGCCAAAGAAAAAAGCGGATGAGCTCGCAGCAGAAAAACTTCTGCAAGTTGGGTTGAAGGAGGATCAGTTCAAGCGGTTTCCCAATATGCTCTCCGGAGGAGAGCAGCAGCGAGTGGCTATCGCCCGCGCGCTAACCTCAGGCAGTGAGCTTATTCTGGCAGACGAACCTACCGGCAATTTGGACAGTGAAAACAGCCGAAACATTGTTGGTATTCTGCAAGGGCTGGCCCATGAGGGAAATCGCTGTGTTATCATTGTCACCCACGATCCCGCAGTAGCAGAGGTAGCCGATGTGCTACTAAAGATGAAAGACGGTAAGTTGATTCACTGATCCGTTGCATCACCTATTTGCACAAGGAAAATGACCGACAGTGCCATATACCAAAAGATTCGCTTGCAGTTTAGAGCCCATTTTGGTGACTTGAAGTCTTATGTCTTCAAGGATATGGCTACGGAAATCCGTAAAATGGTTGTCACCTTGCGGTGTATAGCAAAAACATGATGCCGATTTGATAGATGCTTTCGCTGCTGTGGCCGGACAATGAGGATTATCCTGAAAGCATGGCAAAAACATCAGGCACTTGATCCATCGCTTGCATCAATCATTCAACTTGATTTCAGATCATCCCTTGATGCTGAACTGCCATGTCATTTCAATAATGAATTAAACGCACTTGCTTTGCGGCTTCTGCCGCTTTGCAGGTGCGTTTTGCTATATCTACGCTTCTTGAGTGACAGCGTAGGCTGCCGCAGCCCTCCGTCCCGATTTGAATTTCCAAAATTCAAATCGAAACGGAGGAAAATATCATGGATGGACACCATCCGAAACGAAGAAAGGACAAATATAATCCCTATACCATCTGCACGACCGAGGACGGCCGCCACTGGCTGACCTTTTCAGACGGGCAAGGCAATCGACATCATTTTGAGATCAGTGCTGCCGTGTTTACACTGTTCGATTCCTTTGAGTTGGACGATCTCTCCTATCTGAACGAGGTGGATCGCCACTATGAGCAGTCGGAGCTCACGGAGGCATCGTTGTATGACCGAGCCGTGCATCGCCCGGCGACGGTCGAAGAAAGCGCTTTGCAGAGCATGGAATATGCGCAGTTACATAGGGCGATCTCTGAACTGCCCGAAATACAAAAGCGGAGGTTGATCCTCTACTATTTTCAAGGCTTGACCTATGAGCAGATTGCAGAAATGGAGGGATGCACCAAACGGGCAGTGAAATTCAGTGTAGACATCGCCGTGGAAAAGCTCAAAAAGTTTTTCAAAAATTTTTGAGTTAAGACTACACAAATAGCCTTTAAGTGAGGAAACAGGTGGAGAGGTACGAAAACTCTCTGCCTGTTTTCCTTTTCGGCAAGCAGGGATGATCTTTGACAACCGAATAACCATTCATCAAGCACATTCCTATTGCCATTGCGAAAGCATGAGCCACATTAGCGGCTGCGCCATAATCCGCATTGCGGGGAGCGAGAAACAGTCGGCTATCACGGGCGGGTGGCTCCCGCCCCGGCGACGACCGGCAATAGGGCTAACGATACTCCCGTCCAGCCACAGTCCGAGCGTGATAAGCGGCATTTCGACCGTGAAGCCGTCGCAGGCAATGGGGGCGGTTGCGAGAGAACCTCGTGAGGGTGAAATTCCCGTGGAGCCGACAGCCATCGGCCGCTTGATGACTTCCCAATAGAAAATCGGGGTGTCGAGGACAAATAGATTTTCTTCAAAATACTACGGTCAAGCGGCGGGACGGGTCAGACGAAACGGAGAATGTTTTATCTCTCACCGACCTCAATTCTGTTCTGCCGCTTGACCTCTACATAGGCGGAAACGCCTAAATACACAAAGGAGGTCATCACAGAATGAACCACACATATTTGCGCGGCGATATGTATTACGCCGATCTGGGCCGGGGTATCGGCTCCGAGCAGGAGGGCTATCGCCCCGTCGTGATCATTCAGAACAATGTCGGGAACAAACACAGCCCCACGGTCATTATCGCTTCCATTACGAGCAAAACCGGCGTGAAAGCCAAACTTCCCACCCACTACTACATCGACGCCGAGGACGGCTTGGAGCTGCCCTCCATCGTCCTGCTGGAACAGCTGCGCACCGTCGATAAGCGACGCTTGGGCAACTTCATCGGGCATCTGTCCGAAAAGCACATTTGCGGCATCAACCATGCGCTGGCGGTCAGCATCGGTCTGATCGAAAGCGTCCCGAAAAAACTGATCCTCTGCCTTTGCAGCACCTGCGCCGATAACTTCTGCGGCACGGGTGCTTATTCTTTGCGCAGGATCGAGCCGCAGCAGATCGAAAAGGATACCTGCACCTACTGCAATCAGCGGAAGGGATACGACTATGAGCTGATTCCGAAGAAACGGTAAGGAGGACTACCTATGGAATCTCAGGTAGCCTATAAATTGTTGTTCACCGAATATCCCGATGTAGTCAATGTCGAGCAGATGTGTGAAATGCTCGGTGGCATCTGCGATAAAACGGCATATCGGCTTTTGAAATCCGGCGAAATCAAGAGCTTTATCGTCGGCCGTCATTATCGAATCCCGAAGCTCAACATTCTGGAATACTTGGAATTGATAGATAAATCTAATGCGTAAAACCTCGTTTGCACATTTGGCCTACGAGGTTCTTTCTGCTACAATATGAATGTCAATGGCAGATGAATCTACGCTGTACCACTCAAAGGAGGTTTTATTATGGTAGCAGGACATCTGCGAGAAAAAAACGGGTACTATCATATGGTACTGAATTATGTGGACGAATACGGCAAACGGCACACGCCGTCGAAATCCACGGGTCTAACCGTAAAGGGAAACAAAAAGCGTGCCGAAAAAATGCTTTCCGAAGCTCGTGCCGCAAAAGAAGCCGAATTAGAGGCAAGAGCGATCGAACGAAGCACAGGCAAAGCCCCTGCGGGCACGATCCTTTTCACTGCATTTCTGCTTGACTGGCTGGAAATGACGAAAAAGAATGTGGAGGAAACCACCTACGGGGCGTATGCAATGGGGATCAAAAACAAGATCATTCCGTACTTTGAAGAACACCATCCCGGACTGGCGCTGTGCGAGGTGACACCAAAACACATACAGGATTATTACACCTACGAATTGACGGTGCGAGGTGTTTCCGCAAACACGGTCATACATCGTCATGCCAATATCCGTAAAGCCTTACAGCACGCTTTCAAGCTCGGTTTGATTGATACGAACCCTGCGGATCGCATTGAGCGACCGAAAAAAGAAAAGTTTGTCGGCAGCGTTTACGAAGAAGATGAACTAAACCGCCTTTTTGAGATCGTCAAAGGCGACCCCATAGAGCTTGGCGTTATCCTCGGCGCATTTTACGGACTGCGCCGAAGTGAAGCGGTTGGCTTGAAGTGGGACGCGATCGACTTCAAAAAGAAAACCATTACTATCCGGCATACCGTCACGCAGGCGACCATAGATGGCAAAAGCAAAATCATCCAAAAGGATCGGACAAAGACGAAATCCAGCTACCGCAGTCTGCCGCTTGTCCCGCCGTTTGAAGAATTGCTGCACCGTCTGAAAGCACAGCAGGAGTTGAATCAAAAACTATGCGGGCGTTCCTATTGCAAAAAATACACCGGTTATATCTATGTCAACGAGATCGGTGAACTTGTGAAGCCCGGATATCTCACACAGCATTTTCCGCTGATTCTGCAAAAGAACGGTATGCGGAAGATTCGCTTTCATGATCTGCGGCATAGCTGTGCAAGCCTGTTGTACGCAAACGGTGTAAGCCTGAAAGAAATTCAGGAGTGGTTGGGTCACAGCGACATTTCGACCACCTCAAACATTTACACTCACTTGAATTTCACTTCAAAGGTTGCGTCTGCCAATGCGATTTTGGGCATATATCCCTCCGCTTAATGTGCTATGTCCCTCCAATGTCCCTCCGAAAATCAGCCCGAAAACGGCAAATTTGCTGATGAGCGAGGGACATACATAAGAATATAGAGCATAAAGAAAAGCCCGCAAACCCAGTTATATCAAGGGTTTGCGAGCCTTTAAGGGGTGGTGCCGGTGGCGGGGGTCGAACCCGCACGGGTTATTAGCCCAACGGATTTTGAGTCCGCCTCGTCTGCCAATTCCAACACACCGGCATCTCATATTTTAAGTCATCTCCCGATGTCCTGCCCGAGAAATTGGAGGGACATCGTGGAGGGACATTAAAAACAAGAACCATATTCAGTTTTCAAAAAGCCTTGTAAAATCAAGGGTTTACGCCATGGTGGTATGAAACGGCGTTGTGGATTTTGAGTCCGCCTCGTCTGCCAATTCCAACACACCGGCCGATATAGTCTGACCGCGCAGGGATTAGTATCCCTTCATCTGCGCGGAAAGATGCTTGGAGAGAACGGCGAGCGAGGTCGCCATGTTTTCGTTCTGGACGAGGATCTGCGGCGGGACATCGAGGTGCGTCGGCGCGAAGTTCCAGATGGCCTTGATGCCGTTGCGGATCAGCAGGTCGCACACGCCCTGCGCGGCGGCGGCCGGGACCGTCAGGATGCCGATGAGGATCTTCCGGCGGCTGCACAGATCCTCCAGCGCGGAGAGGGGGAGGACGGGCTTGCCGCTGGCGTCCGTCCCGGCGACGGAGGCGTCGGAGTCAAAGGCTGCGACGATATTCAGGCCGTATTCCGAAAAGCCGCTGTAGCCCAGAAGCGCGCGGCCGAGCTTACCCGCGCCAATGAGCACGGCGTCGTTCGTATTATCATACCCGAGGAACTGCTCGATATCCTCGACCAGACCAAGGCGCTGATAGCCGATCTTGGGGCGGCCGCCGTCCGAGACCAGCGCGAGGTCCTTGCGGACCTGCACCTCGCCCATGTTCAGTGCGGCTGCCAGCGTTGTGGCGGAGATGTTTTCCGGCGCGTCTTCCGGCAGCGATTTCAGGTAGGACAGATAGACCGGCAGACGTTTTAACACGGAATTGGAAATTTTCTGCGCCACATTCTCAACCTCGTTTCTCTCATGTACCGGAATATTATAACAGATTTTGCCCGGTATTGCAAATCCTTTTTCATCTTCCCGGGAAAACATTTCAAAATGAGGATTGCAATTCCGGGCTGCATCTGCTATAATATCTATTACCATGCAGGGTTCGTACATCGGTAGTACAGCGGCTTCCCAAGCCGCTGAGGCGGGTTCGACTCCCGTACCCTGCTCCAGTTCGGAGCAAGCCAGCCGGCTTGCTCCTTTTTGTTTTTTGGGACTTGCACAAGCGCCTGAATTCTGGTATGCTGGGAGGCAGGAGGTGGGAGCATGAGACTGGCGCTGGCCTCGCAGCCGGTAAGAAACGGCGATGTGGCATGGAACGTGCGGTGCATGGAGGATGTGCTCCGCGCCTGCAGCGGGAGAGCAGATACGGTCGTATTCGGCGAATCGGTCCTGCAGGGCTTTGACTGCCTGCGCTGGGACTATGCGCGCGACTGCACCGTGGCGGCCGCATGGACGGACGAGCCGGTGCGGCATCTGCAGGCCGCGGCACAGGAAAACGGCGCGGCGGTGTCGTTCGGCATGATCGAGCGCGCGGCAGATGGGCTTTACAGCAGTCAGGTCTTCCTCGGCGCGGACGGGCAGCTTGTCGACGTGTTCCGCCGCGTAAGCGTCGGTTGGAAGGACGTGCGCCGTACGGACGGGCATTACCGCGAGGGCGATGGCTTCCACCTGTTTTCCTACGGCGGCATACGCTTCGCCACGGCGCTGTGCGGCGACCTCTGGACGCCTGGCAGGCCGGAGGAGTTGGCAGCGCTCGGCGCGGATGCCGTGCTCTGGCCGGTCTGGTGCGATTACCCGGCGGCGGAGTGGAATGAACAGGTCAAGCTCGAATATGCCGCGCAGGCCTCGCGCTGCGGCTGCCCGGTGCTGTATGTGAATCCGTTCTGCGTCGATCCGGCTGCACCGGACGCGGCAACGGGCGGCGCGGCCTGTTTCTCAGGCGGCAGGATCGTCTGCGAAGCCCCGGCAGGGGAGAGCGGCATTTTGTTTGTGGAACTGTAAAACGGGAGGGAAGACCATGCAGGACATTCAAATCGGGCGGGTATACCGCCATTTTAAGGGAGACTACTACCTTGTGGAGGGCGTCGCGCAGCATTCGGAGACCGGCGAGCCCTATGTCATCTATCGCAAGCTCTACGGCGACGGCGGCCTGTGGATCCGGCCGCTTGCCATGTTCCTCAGCCCGGTAGACCGGGAAAAGTACCCCGACGCGCAGCAGGATGAGCGTTTTGCGCTGCAGGAGATCCAAAGCGTAAACCACAAATAATAAAGATTGGGGAGCGTGTCATGGACAAGACGGAACGGACGATCGCAAAAGTGACAAATGCCGGACGAATTCTCAGCAGGATCGCATGGATTTTTGACCTCATCGCCTGCGGATGCAGTGCCTTCCTCATTCTGGCGGCGCTGCTCTGGTGGAATACCCGCCCGGACCTGTTTACCGGGTATGCCAGCCAGACAGGTGCGCTGTTGATATGCGCCGGTGATCTGATCGGCTGCGCTGGCTCTGCGGTGCTGGCGTACTTCGCCCGGCAGCATTTTGCGCATGCGCTGGAGGCGCAGACGCCGTTTACCCTGCGCGGGGCGGCGGAGCAGAAACGGCTCGGCATCCTGATCCTGTGCATTTCGCCTGCCACGATGGTGCTGCGGGTCGCGTTGTCCGCGGCGTTCTCCGCGGAGTTTATGCCGGAGCGGCTGGCCGGGATGATCGTAGCGGACGGGGGCATGCTTGCGTTGGGCGTGATGTTTCTCGTGCTGTCGCTCGTGTGCCGCTACGGTGCAGAGCGGGAGGCAATGAAGCAGGAATAAGACAGTCAAAACCTCCGGCTTGGCCGGAGGTTTTGACTTGGGCAACCAATGCAGCGCCGCGGAGCGAAAGCCCCGCGGCGCGTATTTTTGGGTTCATTCCTGCGCCGGTTCAAACCGGAGCACATCCGCACCGATGTCCAGCACATCCTCGCCGGAGAAGGCACAGAGCTGTAAAGAGCCGAAGGATGGCTCGATCGACCAGATGGCCGTGAGCTCATTGCCATCCGGCTGCGTCAGAGAGCAGGCGCAGAGGAGGCCGCCGTCTCCCATGCCGAGCACGGTAAGCGCGCCGGTCGAGGTAACGCGGCTGCCCTGCCGCGCTTCCTCCAGTGTGCAGGTTCCGCCTTCACCGAAGCGGAGGCGGAATGCATCGCCGTCCCGGTTCGCCTCCCAAGCGCCGGAGAGGATGGCGGAAAAACCGCTCTCCACGCTCTGCACCAGCGGCAGGAGGTCATGTTTTGCGCCGCCTGCGTCCACGGCATAGGCTGTGCCGTTTCCCGCCTCCAGTGATGTGATGCCGGAAAGACCGTAGAGCGGACCCATACTGCAGAATGTCTCAAAGCGGGAACAGGCCGTCATATTCACGGCCTCGACGAAGCCGCCTGCCGTGAGGGCAAACACATAGGTGTCCGGCCCAATGTTGGCAGCCAGCAGGGCGGTGTAGTCGGCATAGCAGCCGGAAACAGGATAGTTTTTCCCGGAGCTTTCGAAGGAGACCTGCAGCCCGGTCCCGTCGAGCGTAATGGCAGCCCAGACATCACTGGAATTGGACTGGATGGGCGCTCCGGTCCCGGCCTCTGCGGAGCCGAACGAGACCGTCAGGGGCGTCATATACCATCCTGCCCCGGCGATGGAGCCGATGGAAGGGAAGATGCGCAGCGAGCCGTCCTCATTCGGCAGAAAGGGTACGGGATCACTGTTCCCGGCGGCCGCGACTGTCATGGCGCGCAGCTGCAGCAGATAGGCTGCCCCGCCGCCGATCGCGGGATCGGCCCCGGCATACTGGCGGTCGAATGCCTGCGCGGCCGCACGGCGGACGGCTGCGGTATAGTCGTCCATGGAGATGCCGAGGCGCCGCAGCATATGCGCGGAATCAAGCTCGATGCTGTTGGCACAGTCGAAGTGGTAGATGTAGTAGTGCGAGGTCCCCTCGGCGTATTCGACGATGACGGCCAGCGAAACGACGCTGTCCGTCCAGACCCGCTCCCAGCGGACGGCGCACAGCTCGGCGGGCGTATTCTGCGCGATGGCCGTCTCCATGGCGGTGACGAAGCCAAACAGATCACGGTGAATTTTTGAGTTCAGCTCCTCAGCCGCAGGCGTATCCAGCAGCAGGCGGGGCAAATGCAGGGAATAGCTCCATTCGGAGCCCCAGGCGTCGGTGAACGTGCCTTCGTTCGTGTAAGCCTCGCCGAGCACGCTGTCGTCGAACGTCGGCGCGGGCTCCTCCGTCGGCGCGGTCGTTGCAGGCGGGGCGGACGGCTCGGAGGGAGCGGCCGTCTCACCGCTCGGGGAGACCGGCAGTAGGGGCGAACAGCCCATCAGAAATGCCGCAAGGATGGCGGCAAACAGAAAAATGCGGAACGTGCGTTTCATGTCGGGACCTCCTTGTGTCGTGGTGTGGGAGCCGCGGCTCCGTTGTCGTTTTCTGGGGGATATCTCTGCTCCCAGTATATCAGTGAAAAGAACGAAAATCAAGCGTTATGCTGAAATTCAGTAAAACCGTATCATTGTCATACGTTATGACGGAGGATCCCGATATGGGAATCCGTATCATCGTGCTTTGTGGCCTGCGCATAGAAAAATCGCTCCTGACCGAAATGATCAGGAGCGATACAGACTGTCAAAAAACCTGCCCAGCTGAAAGCTTCGGAGGGAAGGATCGTGTGAAAGGAAACC